>UMHV01055158.1_pt1 | contig 38003 bp, 62 predicted proteins | sample 1965621 | NCBI WGS metagenome assembly UMHV01 (sample SAMEA4836108, study PRJEB28245) | human gut metagenome | biome: gut microbiome; material: fecal sample | place: Denmark | collected 2008 | reverse complement strand
AGATTCCAACTCTTTAAACGATATTCCGGGTAAACAGATAGCGGATAGATGTGGTGTACGATCTCCGCATCTACTTGTTTCCCATACCGTTTCGATAGTTGGCACCGATACCTGTCACGTTTCAATATTACTTTACATTTGTTCTTCCATTTTTTAGATTTATAGAACTTTGCACGCTCTTGCTTTGTCATCTCATCCCCACACAAAAAGCACCCGGTCTCCCGAGTGCTTTTCTGTCTTACTCTTTTGTTTTGTTCACTTCCTCGATGAATCCCTTCATCAGCTCTGTAAGCTTTCCCGCCTGACTGACGCCCGCTTGTTCGCATGCTTCAGCAAAGGCTTCTACAACCTCGCGTTTCAGCTTATATGATTTTGACATCCAGCCGGCTTTCTTCTGATACTTTTCCGTTGCAATCGTGTGAGGCTTCGCTTTACTCATTCCGGTCCCTCCGCTTTCGCAGATAATTTCCAACCGTTATGCTTACCGCCACAGCAACTACAACAGCCACTATGATATATATTTTCATGCTTTTTACCAGCGAGTTTTTATGATATACTTTTTTAAGAGAAGGGCTTTCGCCCCTCTCTGACATGTAGCTTTAGCTACCGAGTGATGAGCCATGTAATGATACCGCTTATCACTCCGGCGACAACTCCGGATACTGTCTGAATTGCGACTTCAGGCCAGTTGATGGAGTTTTTCTTTTTTCGCCTTTTTTTCTTGCTCACTGGTTTCTCACCTCCTTACAAGTATATATTATCATATGGTATACCCTATGTCAATACATATCTGTAAAAAAGATGATACTTTTCCATATTTTTCTACAACAAAACCCCGCCGCTCTGCGACAGGGTTTTGTTGACCGTTATATCCAATATCATCATGAAAGGAGGACAAAATGCATGCGTGTTTTCATTTTCTCCTGATACCATAATACCACTATATTTTTTCCCTTATTAAGCGAGTTTATATATAGTGCATATTTTCCGCGGTTCTTCTTATAAACTCTCTCCTATGCTTTGCCCAAGTCTGATAATGCGCAGTATCCGGATACGGCACACGTTTTGTTACATTTTCCCATATGCCCCGTCGATACTCTTCTGGTATGCAGAGGTATGCCTGTTCGATTGCCTGGCACTCCTCAAACAGCCTTGCCCTCTCTACCGCCTGTAATGCTGTGGTATCTGCCACCCCTCCGCCTCGTGGTTGTCCATCCATTGCCGCCCCTAACAGATCAGCCAGGTCATCATACCTCGCTTTGAGCCGGTCATACCCTCGGATCAGCCATAACGTCCGCATATATATGTCCTGCGGCATACTATATTTTTTGGACATATAATCTCTCATACTTGTTATCAATCCTCTTTCCTGTTTCCTGCGTTCTTCGCTAACCACTCATCCGATCCGACACAGATCTGATTTGTTCGCCGCTTTTTCGTTCTTGGCTGATACTTGTCACAGTTCTTTATATCATCGCCATATACTCCCCTGCGCTTTCCCGTATAGCCTATGTAATCGCAAAACTTCATCGATCCCGATCCATTGCCCAAACGCGAACAATATTGACAACTTTCTTTCTTGCAGTGCTGCATCCCTATCCCTCATTTAATGAATAAGTACATGTTGAGCCTTCATCGTAAAGTTCGCACTCTGAACAACCAACGCTTTTACATGATATAGGTTTTCCGTTTTTCACGGCTTTATATTTTTTCTCAATCATTTCCTCATGATACTTTTCAAAATTTGTCATTCATTTGCCTCCATCTCTGTGCCGATACATCACATAGCCCCTGTACTTCCATATCCCCCTCGATCAGGATTTCCTAATGTGTCGACGATCTCAAACTCAATCTCAGGCTGATGTTTCACAATCCGGAATTGACAGATGCGTTCTCCTTTCGGAATGATAGTCTCTCTTGTCGCATACGCAGGGAATCTCCACTGATCTCCGTCTCCGCAATAAGACTCGTCCATAATTCCAATACTATTGGTCATGATAATTCCTCTGCGTTTAAACAGAGAAGATCGTGGTGCCACGATTGCCTCGTAACCTTCCGGGAGCTGTATTGCAACTCCCAGCGGAATGTATTTAAATTCCCCTTTTACGATAAGGATCGTCTCCGCCGCTCTTAAATCAATCCAATCGCCCTGTTCAATTGCTTCTGGCGGTTCGATATCTGCCAGCATTTTTAGTTTAATATTTTCCATAATTCATCCTTTCTGATTTTTGTCATTCGCCGTCACCGCTGCCGTCGTCGTAGCCGTAACCGCTGCCATAACCGCTGCCGTCGCCGTTGCCGTAACCGCTGCCATCGCCGCTGCCGTTGCCATCGCCGCTGCCGTAGCCGCTGCCGTTGCCGTAGCCGCTGCCGTTGCCATCGCCGCTGCCGTAGCCGCTGCCGTTGCCGTAGCCGCTGCCGTCGCCGTTGCCGTCGCCGTAGCCGTCGCCGTCGTCGTAGCCGTAACCGCTGCCGTTGCCGTAGCCGTAACCGCTGCCGTCGCCTAATCCGCTACCCATTCTTCAACCCCCTCGATAGATTCCTGAGCTTTTATTGTGCAATCTAATATTTCGATTGCTTCAGTAACTAAAATCCGGTCAACCGGTACGGCAAATTTACAGTTTTCCGGTTTGCAAGTACCGTCAACTGCAAGCTGCGACAGGCTGGCCGCGCCGTCCCAATACCAGATACGACGCACATTTCTCATTGTTACTTCTTTTCCATCGCGCTTTTCCACATAGCCCGCGAAAACGCCGGCACTATACGTCCTGACGATCTGATACGGCATACCATTAAGGTCTACCGCGGATATGGTCTTATCCAATTCCTCTACAGGCACATACTCTACTCCGTTAATATTGATTGTGTTCATTGTTAATCCTCCTTGTTTTTTATTTTCCCTCTTCATATGACTTTTTTTGCCGCATCTTTCTACCTCTCGATATCGATCTTTAGGTTCATTTTCCAATAATGGAAATGGCTGAACATTTCTTGTGTATAAAGAAGCCCGTCCGCCTGCCGAACGTCAATCCCCATTGTTATTTGCAGGAATTCGGCAAGTCCGCAAAACTTCCCGCAAAGGTTTGTGATAATGTTCAATTTCTGTTCTTTTGTGTAATCCCCGTTTTCGTATGCCGCTTTGCCCTCTACAATATATTTTTGCATACGGTCTACCAATTCAATAACTATTTCTTCCTTTGTATCCTGCAATTCTTTATCTCTTACGGCCAACGCTCCTAACTGATACTTTTTCATAGCTATTGTCCCCACACCTCCATCTTCGCGCCGCAATTAGGGCAAAAATCGAACCTATTGTCAGCGTGTCCATGACAAAAAGAACAAAATACGCCGAGTTTGTTCTTTTTAGGAACTTTCTTTTCCGGGAACTGTTCTTCCCAACTTAACCACTTTCCACGTTTAACAGATACAACATCTGCGGCCGGGAAATTCTCTACCAGTTCCATAATTTCTACCATGTCGCATGGCGTATCATATAGTTTGCTGTAAAGCGCGTCCTTTTCGATGTATTCCCTCATTATTCCTCCACCTCCCACGTAAGTATGTCTTCGACGCTGTGCGGCTCTTTATCGCTCCATTTAATAAATGGCAAATCAGGGAATGACTTTTCATTTAATTCAATTTTTTTCTCAGCGCCTTTGCAAATCCAGTAAACAGCATCTTTTATAGGTTTTATTTTTGAAAACCACAATTTCCCATCAGCATTACGAAAAATCCAGCCTTCAACAAGAGCCTCACATAATGCCCTTTGTCTTTTCGTCAGCGTCGGCTTCAGCTTCGGCTCTTCGCACTCTTTCTCTATTATTTCTTCGTTACGTCTTTCAAAGTTAATCATTTTTTACCTCCCATACCTGTACCGTCTTTCTCAGTTGCTCCACTTCCCTCTTCAATCATTTTCTCTTCTCTTCAAAATTCACATTCACGGATCCCACCATACGCAAAGTATCTTCCATCTGATCCTCTGCATATCGTCTGCCATTTTTACGACACTCCATCAAATGAGCTGTCAGGCGAACATTCTTCGGGCGGTCAAATTCCTCTTTCTTTTCCTCTGATTTCCTGCGACGCATCTGATTCCGTTCTCTGCGCTGCGCAATTCTACACTCTTCTGAACAAAAAAGAGAATATTCACCTTTGGGCTGGATGTATATTTTTCCGCAGCGCTTACAGATGCGTTTCTTTTCGATCAGCCCTTTCGACTTTGACGAACAGGAACGACTGCAGTATCTTTGTTTTTCATAAGATGCCATGTATGTTTTCCCGCAGTACTCACAGATTTTTTCCCGTTTCTTTTTTGACATGTTCCCTCCTAAAACGGTAAGTCCTCATCGTTGATCGCTTCAAAATTACTCTGATGTACATAGGGGTCATATCGTTCGGAGGTATCCGGAGGTTTTTCTTTCGTTTTATTGCCAACGAAGTAAAATCTCCCCACTATGATATCCGTGGTATATACGGTATCTCCCTTCTGATTCTGATAGGAGCCTGTCTGAATTCTTCCTTCTACAGCCACCTGACGGCCCTTTGTGAGGTGTCTGGAGAATGTTTCAGCCTGCTTACCGAATAATGTAATTCGGATGAAGTCAACTTGTCTGTCATTTCCGCCGTCCTGGCTGTTTCTGGACACCGGACGGTCTACCGCCAGTGTCGCTAAACAAACTGGCATCTGTGAGTTGGTGTATCGGAGTTCCGGATCTTTCGTTAATCGTCCAATCAAAGCCACGACATTCATCTTCCCATGCCCTCCTCTTCAAATATTCCTCTCCATTCCCAATAGTTATTCTCGCCGCTACACTCGCGCTCTCCTTTTTGTGGATGTGTACATAGCGCTCCCAAATCGTATAAACATCCCGTACAGAAGCCTTCGCTCACTACAACCTCTTTTAATAAATCCACTGCCTGATTTCTTTCTTTGACGAGAAGATTCAGGACCTGTGCCGCTTCCCGCATTAAAGCATTATCGCAATGAGGGTAGGCGTTATAATATTTGCAACGTTCATCAGAACAAGCTGACTGTTCGGAGCAATAGATGAGATTTTGATAGACTTCCTCTATTCTGTCACCAATTTTTCTCATTTCCGGATCCGTTTCTCTGAAATTTGCCGGTCTGCCGAGAGCTGCGATTCCGAAATCCATGCAGGATTTACACGGGTCTTTATCGGATGGTTCTTCTGCATATTTGCACTTTCTGCAGAATTCTTTCATATTTTTCATATTTCCTCCCATGGCATGACGAATCGAATCTGGTATTCATTCAATTCATTAAAGTTGTAATATCTTTCTTTGTATTTTCGTTTCTTTCCTTTTGGCCATATACTAAGGCGAGGTTTCGGACTTTCGGAAATCATGATGTACTCTAAATAAGGAACATTTGTTACCGGATTAACTCCGCGATAGATGCTTTCCTGATCTATGTAATATCCTCTGATCGGTTTCGGATCCCTGATCAGTTGCGAAGCATCGACTTCTTCCACTTTTTTCGGCGGAGTTTCCACTGTCCTGGAGCAGGAAAAGCGTTGTTTCGAATATGCATCCAGGCTACGAAATGTTTTATCCGTTTCTTTGATCAGATAAGATGCCAGCTTTCTATAATCTCCTGTGGTGTCCAAATGCGTCGGACGTGCTTTTCCCGCTGTCCAGAGCTGATCTAAATCATAGGTATCCATCTGCGACAGGATCATGTGATGATGAATTCTCTGATTCTCGTATTCGGTAACCATGATCCATTTCAGTGTCGTTCCTTTTTTCTTGAAATATCTCCGGAGTCTTTTCAGAAAATTATTGACCTCTTTTTTCGCTTGTTCCTTCGTCGGTTCCTGCCCTTTATATGTAAGTACGACATGGAGATCCCCTGGGCCAAAATTATGATGCAGTTTTATCATTAATTCCCGCTCTGAATTTTTCCGGTTGATCACCGCCACAGATTCCAGCGTCGGTCTTGATCTTCGGCTTCTTTTTTCTCCCGGAGTCTTTTTTATTCCTCCATATATCCGGCGGCTGATAATGCTGCCGGCGACAATCGTTTCTCTCTTGATTTTCATCTCATGTCCCTTAGATTAATATCTTTATCAAGATATATTACGGCCGCGCCGGCGCCCGTTTGAAATTGGCTATAACGATGCCCTGGCGGATGCCAGGGCTTTTTATCCGATAAGCAGGAGCGGCCGAGATTGTTTCGTAAGAGTCACTTATCAATATTCAGTTGTCAGGTGGCCGCTCCCTTATATATAAAGAACGAATCTGTGTCACGGATGAGATATTCGCTTGCCTTTCCCAGTTCTTCTGTTTCAGGCAGACTCGTTCCTCATATCAGAGTTAGTTAATGAATCTCCGGCAATGTATTGATTCCATATCGATCCATGAAAATTTTTCGTGCTCTTTTCGGTTTTGCACCAGCTTCAATCATGCGTTTTTCATAACAACGCTGCGCTCTGCTGCGCCATTTTTCTCTCCATTCTATGGTTTCAGCATCTGTCCCACGATGCCACCGATCGTGACATTCTTTACAGAGATCAATCTGTAATTTGTCTTCGATACTGTGCTGACGGTTCGCTCCGCCAAAGATCTCGTGTCTTTCCGCATATCCGGTCCCACACTCCACACAAATCCGGTTTGGCTTGTCCTTATATCCATTCATCAATTTCTTTTTCTTTTTATCTACCGGTTTGGCTACAGCGCATGTCTTATAATAGTCAATCATATTTCCTCCTCTATCGTCTCACTCCGGTCTCGCCGAAATTTTAAAATTCCGTCTGCATTCGTGCTGAGCTTTATCGCAGAATCGGCCATTCGAAGATTTACGCTTATAACGTGTCCGGATTCCACCATCTCTGCCAGTTGGATAACAATCGTCATCTGTTCGCTGTCCAGTTGTTCAAACCCTCGTTTTGCCCCCTCTTCTCCACATATCTGTGTAATTAAAGTCCTGATCTGTTTTCTTTTTCTCATCAGTCTGGCATCTGGGCAACTACAGGAATTCGTTACTTTTACATTTGCATCCTCTTCATCTGCAGCATCCACCATTTTCATCTGCCCACAAAACTTACATGTACCATAAAAGCTGTCCATTTCAATTTCCCCAACCATTTAAATATCCATCCCTTCCAGTACATTTTTCAGCCACATTAATTCTTCTGTGCTCAACGTCTTCCCCTTGCTCATGCGCTCCCGTTCTTTTGACCATGCTCTCAAATCGTATCTCGGTGCATTTTCGTTCCAGCTGATCAAATTCAGTTGTAGTGACCACCCGTTAACATCTGCAGGAGCTACTGCAATCTCTTTTACGATTTCATATTTTTTTCTGCAGCATATTCGTACTCCTATATTTCCATCATCAATATTGTCTTTTCTTCCATATTGTGATATCCTCTCTTTGTATATTTATGAATGTATCCACATTCACCGGCGCATGTTCTGTTCCCGCAGACATGCGCCTTTTCCTTTTAACTGACCTTTTCAATTCCATCTGTCCCCTTCGCTACTTTGATATATGTAGGCTCGTTATTTCTTCCTTCCCGATCCCGTTCCGGCATCTTGTCCAAAATCAGATATGCCGCTGTCGCCATAGCAATCACGATCAGATCTCCGTCTAATGCCCAGTAGCCGCGCATCAGCCGACAGAGAATGAGATAGCCGGCTGCAAGTGCAGTGCCAATAATGATTTTTTTCATTGTTTCACTCCTTTCGATATAGCTTGTCCCGTCCGGCAGGCATCAGCCTGCGTCTTCCTGAGATTCTTGCTTTTCTCCGATCTTAACGGCCTTCATTGTGATTTCCGCTCCAAACTGCTCAGACAGCAGTTTGCCCATGTAATCAACCATATCTTCTATGTTCAACTCTCCAATAAATTCTACTTTCGGCATAATCTCACCTCCTTTATGAGATTGTATGTTCTCGCGCTTGTACGTTATTCGCGTTCATTTATTTATTTCAACCCACGCCCTCCGCACGGAGAACGACATCATTCACGTTCAAAATCCTTGCACGCTTGACGAAGCGCATTATGTTCTCGATCATGTTTCAGACAGTATCCGATATGGATCCCTACCCAGCCGTAGACGTTTCCTCGATTCTGCCGGTGATACTGTTCATACCATGCACAATTAATGCAGGCTCTTACGGTATCGTCTACGCTGATTCCTTTGTCGTGTTTGCTTACGCATTTTTGCTCTATTTTTGCTACTGTTGTCATTTTGCCCTCCATTTTACAGTGCTCAATTTGCGCACTTATTTTTAATGTCATTATAGTGTACGATTTGTACACTGTCAATATTTTTTAAGGAGGACAAATATGTTTTCTGAACGTCTCAACCAAACACGAAAATCAAAAGGTATCACAGCGCAACAAATGGCTGATCATCTATCTATGGGATTGAGAGCTTATCGCAACTACGAAAGTAACGATCGCTCCCCATCGCTTGAAACGTTGGTCAAAATCGCTGATAAACTTGAAGTATCTACTGACTACCTACTGGGCAGAACGGAGAATCCGCTGATTAATATGTAACAAGTCTTCGAGCTTATCCCATATCCATATGCTTCCGAGGCGTTCTCCGCTTTCTACAGCTTTGTAGTATCGTATGTCAATTTTTAAATACTCCGCCACCTGCTTCTGCGTCAGCCCTGCATCCTGCCGGGCTTTTTTTAGATTCGCTCGCATGTTTGTTTATTTACCTCCCTTCTAAATAGCCCACATGACAATTTTTACTGTCACTGCGATCGTAATAGCTATTGCACATAAGGCCATAGTAATTGAAATAGCCCTTTGAAGCATGCGGGTCAGAGGGCTCATATTGTTGTTATCCATGCCCATTTACCTCCTTCCTGTGCCTATACTACTGCTGATATTTCTTTCAAATTTTTCCCTTTTCGAACCAATCGCTTCAAAATCATCACAAACAACCATACCTTTCTCACACCCCTCCACCATTCGAACGCCTCCGTTTTCCCGGATACGTGCATGCTTGCATACATGGCAAAGTTCTGTTATTTCTTTTTTGTTCTTTACTTTATCAATCACAGGTTTATCATCTGCGTAAAACTGCACTCCGCTCTCTCCTTCCTCTCCTTTTCATGTATACTAAGTATGAAAGGAGTTTTTTATGTTTATAGACCAAAAATCAAAAGATATGATCGACTTACTCATCAATAGCGAACCTGATGGACCGCGCAAATCTTTTTCGTATGGTTACATATGTGAGATATCCCATATGGATGCCGACGACATGTTTCCTATTGTGAAAAACTTGATTTCCAGCGGATACGCCGAATATGCATACAGTAATTCAAAGACTTTCGGTCAAAAGGATCGCGGCATCGCATTGACTCAAAGAGGTTTGAAATATGAGGAATACCAAAAGCTTGAATCAGGTGCACGCTGGAAAGAACGCATATTCGGTTTTTTCGCCGGTGTAATAACTACCAGTCTCGGTGTGTTGCTACAACACTTACTTACTTGAGTATCAACGCCACACACACTACGCACAGCGAACCGATTACGCTCCATATCACCCACCTCCATCCATACAGCGGATCGTCTTGCGGGCTTTTGCGAAAAGTGTTCATGTTTGTTTTTTCCTCCTTAGCTGGCGTAGTTCACCTTGTCTCTCAGCCACCTTCTGACCTCTGCACAATTGCAAGTTCGTTGCAAGTTCATTGCAAGTTTGCTGGTATTTGCGTTGGCTGTGATATAATCTCCTTACAGGCTGTTGCAGCAGCCGAGTATTAAGAAAGGAGAAAAATAAAATGGATAAATCACAATTAAATAAAACTCTTGACGAGATTATTGAAAATTATCGAAAAGATATGGCGCTATTTGAAAATGGTTCTAATAAGACTGCCACATTAGAAGATTTAAATCGTCTTTCTACCATGACCTTCTATGCAATTTCCTCTTTGGCAAAAGTGATAAAGGATTCTATCGATTAATCCTCCCACGACCTCAGCTCCTTGCTGGGGTCACTTTTTACCGAAGAAGAAAGCATCCGTATATACCACTTCAGACTTTTCTTTCCATGTTCCGCAGTTGTGATCAGCTCCTCACTTTTCTCTAATTTTTCTATTCGGTTACATAAACTCTTCCAGTCTTTTCTTTTAACAATCATTCTTCTCACCCCCTCAGCCGGCGTCATCCTCCAGGAAGTACTCGATCGACACGCCGAAGTAGTCGGCTAATTTTTTGAGTTTGTCGACTTTGGGAGTACTGACTCCACGTTTCCAATTGTAGAGCGTAGCTGTTGATATTCCAGTGTCTTTTGAAACTCTATATATTGTTCTGTCGCAATCTTTAAGTAACTTATTAAATTTTTTGTACAACAATTACCCTCCCCTCTTTACACATATATCGGAAATATGATATATTGTGTTTTACAAACAGAAATATATTTCCGAGATGTAGTATCAGAATATATCACTGTTTTCTGATCTATCTCCAATATATCACGTTTTATTTTATAGTCAATACAATCAAGAAATTTTTCCGTGATGAAAAAGAGGTTTATTATGTATCAAAAATTCGAAAAGTTGCTAAAAGCTAATGGAATAACTCCTTACAGAGTTCATAAAGACACTGGAATATCGACAGCTACATTATCAGATTGGAAAAATGGAAAAAGCACACCTAAAAAAGATAAAATTGAAATTATCTGTAATTATTTCGATGTACCATTATCTTATTTTTATGGAGATGATGAAGAAAAAGAAAATACAAATCTATACTATTTAAACGAAGAAACCGCTCAGATCGCACAAGAAATCTTCGACAATAAAGAACTTCGACTATTATTTAGTGCAGCGCGTGATTCTTCTCCGGAAGATCTAAAAACTACACACGAAATGTTAATGGCTCTGAAGAGAAAGGAAAAAGGGGTTGATGATTAATGACATTGAACGTCCATCTGATTGATCTTCCAATCGGAGTAAAGGAAACCGTTTGCAGAAACGAAGATGATAGTTACAGTATCTTCCTTAATGCAAAGTGTAATTATGAAACACATTTGAAAAGCTATCAACATGCATTAAGTCATATTAAAAAAAATGACTTTGAAAAAGATGATGTTCAGTCAATTGAATCAAGGTGCCAGAATGAACTTTGATTTTTGAGTTATATCCCGATCCCGAGAAAGGAAGGTAACTTACTTATGTCAACATATGAAACTATGGACTATAGAAAATATATGGGAAAGGCTGAAACCGAAAAAGCGCTCCTTACTCTACGCGGGCTTTTGCAAGGTATAACCATTGACGAAAAAGTCAATCGGGCCGAAATTGAAGAGTTAAGAAATTGGTTGCATATACACAAGACATATAAACACCAGTCTCCATTCAAGGAGTTGATTCCCGTCATTATCGAAGTTCTTTCTGATAATGTTCTGGAACAAGAAGAGATTGAAAATATTCTGTGGGTCTGCGATCAATTTAATGACGGTAAATATTATGGATTTATCACTCTGTCTCTACAGCTACTACATGGAATTTTTCATGGAATCTTAGCTGATAAAAAATTAAGTGACACAGAAATTAAAAGACTTAATGACTGGTTAGATTCAAACGAAGATGTCTTGATTGGAACATATCCGTATGACGAGATTCGAAGTTTAATCACGACAGTCCTTCAGGATGGAGTGATTACAGAAGATGAAAGAGGAATGCTAATTGCTTTTATGAGCGATTTTATTGACTGTGCAGAATCTTACAACATTTCCCAAAGAGAAATCGATGCGTTGAAGGAACAGTACCAAATCTCTGGAATCTGTAGCATGCAGCCTAATATTACTTTTAAAGATAAAATTTTCAGTTTCACTGGCAAATCTTCCAGAGCTTCCAGAACAGAAATTGCTGAAGCAGTAACCGATGCAGGAGGTACTTTCAAAGATTCAGTAGTAAAAAATACTGACTTTCTTATAGTGGGCGATGAGGGGAATCCGTGCTGGGCATTTTCATGTTATGGCCGCAAAGTCGAAAAGGCTGTCAACTTAAGAAAGTCCGGCTCAAAAATTCAAATTGTCCATGAAAACGATTTCTGGGATTGTATCGAATAAATTGACATTGTGCTGAAGAAAAATCATGCATACAAATGTTTTGGACAAGTTATCGGTAAGTTAAATCCTGAATGGGTTATTTAATTTATTTGCAACATTTATGTTTGCAAATATGTCTTATTGATTATCAATCATTTTACTTATACAAGGAGGATAAAAATGAAAAAGAAAATTTTAACGCTTTGTATTGCAGCATTTATATGTTTCAGTTTCGCCGCTTGCGGAACGAGCACAACAAAAATTTCAGCTAAAAATTTAACATTTGATATACCTACTTCATACTCGCGTGAAGAGCCAACTATAGACAGTGGCGATGAAGTAATCGCATCTGTATATATGAGAGATGATGGCTCACATACAATTTTCGAGTGCAATGTCATTGACCCCACCATGACAACAAAAGGAAATTCAGCAAAATATTTAAATGACAGATATGAATTTCAATCCCAAAAAATAGAAGATTCCTCTGATAATGGTGTAACTTCAAAACACTCGACTCCGGAAATATCCTCCACTGAAATTGCCGGAAAATACGCCGATAGATTTGATAGTTATAGCACATATATAAATGATGATGATGAAAACACAATATATACAACAAATATACTATTGGAAGATAATGGATTAGTATATGAAATATCTGCGTATTATTCAAAAGAACAGTCTGAAGAAATTGAAAATATTTTAAAAAGTGCATCATATGCATAAATCAATACCATGTGTATTCACATTTATTTTAAAAACTGAATGAATGGAATTATCGTAACAACCCGCCCACCTGTTGGCGCAGGAGGGCGGGATATTTTTATAAAAAAATACGCATCAATACGCATTTTTCCATTGACTTTATGCGTATTAATGCGTATAATATAATTGTAAGGAGGTACGGCACTTGAAACGAAGGGAGTTGATTAGGATGCTCGAAAAAAATGGTTGGTATCTGGTCAGAAATGGTGCAAATCACGATATTTACACCAACGGAAAAAATACAGAACCTATTCCACGTCATCCTGAAATAAAGGAAGTGCTTGCCAAAGCAATTATTAAGAGAAACGGGCTGAAATAAACCCGTTCTCTGTTTCGATAAAAGGAGGAATCTCTCATGAAAAAAGTTTATCCTATCGTTTTAACCCCAGCAGAGGAAGGCGGTTTTGTTGTCTATATACCCGATTTTGACATCAATACTCAAGGCGAAGATGAGGCGGAGGCTATGGATATGGCTCGAGATGCTATCGCTATGACCGGATGTTACTGGGAAGATGAAAAAAAGGCAGTACCGGAACCATCTTCGATTTCATCTGTCTTAACAGAGGGAAATCAATTTAAGACATTGGTAGACGTCGATTTTGATAATTACCGTAAACGCAACGAAAATCGTTCCGTCAGAAAGAACTGCACTATCCCATCTTGGCTGAATGACGAAGCAGAAAAAGCTGGAATCAATTTTTCGGCCACTTTGCAGGAAGCATTAAAGGCCCAATTAGGATTATAGGAAAAAGGGAGGAAAAACATCCATGAAACGCGTAGCATTATACATGCGCGTGTCCACCGAAGAACAGGCGCTCCACGGCTACAGTTTGCCGGCGCAAAAGGATGCGCTGCACCAATATGCAAAAGATCACAATATGACAGTTGTCGGCGAATATGTGGATGAGGGAATATCCGGCCGAAAATCGGCAAGTAAAAGGCCCGCACTGGCGAGAATGCTTCGGGATGTGGAAGCGGGTAAGATAGACCAAATCCTGTTTATCAAACTCGACCGCTGGTTTAGATCGGTGAAAGAATATTACAGAGTTCAGGAAGTTCTCGACCGAAACAAAGTAACGTGGAGAACAATTTTAGAGGACTACAACACAGAAAGCGCCGACGGTATCCTGAAAGTCAATATCATGCTTTCCGTAGCTCAGAACGAGGCAGAGCGCACAGGAGAGCGTATAAAATTTGTCTTAGACAACAAAGCACAGAAAAAACAGGTCGTCGGGAAACAGCCGTACGGCTATAAAATAGCAATCGTCGAAGGAGAAAAAAAGTCCGTGATAGACGAAGAAACTGCGCCTGTTGTCCATGATATATTTAATACTTTCGATCGTACAAACAGCGCATCCCTGACAACGAAGTATATCAATGAAAAACACGGAACGGATTTTTCAGCTGTTTTTATTCGCCGCCTTCTGCACCGATCAGCATACGCCGGTGAATATATGGGAATCTCCGGGTATCGTCCCCAATATATCAGCCGCGAGCGTTTTGACAAAAATCAAGAAATATTTCGTGGCAGCCATATAAAAAGAACTCCCACCGGCAGAGTTTACATTTTCACCGGAATTCTGTTTTGTGCGCATTGTGGGCACCGGATGAAAGGAAAATATACAACAGTAAAATATTACTGCTGCCCGCGGGCAACCGACGACTACTCATGCGAGAATCACAAACACATATCAGAACTCAAAATAGAGAAATACCTTGTCAGTCACATCCGACGCTTGATGAGCGAGTATATTGTGGCTGCCGAAACAAAAGAATCTGCGACAAAACGTAGCGATGCCGCCAGCGAAGTCATGTCACTGCGACAGAAAATAGAACGCCTCAATGATATCTATCTGGAAGGTAACATGGATAAGGAGACTTATCGCAGGCGAACAGAGCAGCTAAAACAGAATCTTGCCCAAGCAGAAGAGCAATATCAGAGATCACAACCAAAAAATATATCCCACTTGAAAGAAATTTTAAATACAGACTTTCTCGCGGATTACGACCTTTTAACAGATGAAAATAAGCGGTCTTTATGGCGGCGCATCATTACGCGAATAGAGATGAATGATCAGCAGAATCTCAAAGTATTTTTTTCATAATTTAATTTATCCTAATAATACATTACCGACATATAAAGTATTATTAGGATAATAATAAATATTCCACATATAGTTTTTTTAATCCTTGGCAGAACCTACAACTTTGCCTTTTTCTGTGCGCTAAAAAAATACGTCAATATTGGCATTTATTTTTTATATCTACTTGACATAATGCCATTATTGGCGTATTATATAGATATAAGATAAAGCAAAACAAAAAGCGGAGGAGAAAGAAATGAAATACAACTTATCAAACATCATGACAAGAGCTTGGGAATTAGTTAAAGCAATAAAAATGGACATGTCTTCCGCTTTAAAAAAAGCGTGGAAGGAAGCGAAAGAAAAGATGGAAAATTTAACGGCTAAGTTAGTAGAAAACCTGAATAAGATGAAGTATAACGATTATCACATCAACGCAGGCGTTGAACGTGAAGTAACTACAAAGATTTGGGAAAAGAACGGACAGAAGAGAGAATACTTAAAGATCGTCTGCTATACTCTCGCAGGCAATTATAAAGGAACATATGATTGCGGATATGTCGATCTCGTGGCAAATGAATATGTTTGCACGAAGTACAGCGACATCAACGCGGAAACAATGGAATATGTTGGAAGATAAGAAGAACAAGATGAGCAATTTAAGAAAAATACGGAAACTTGCTGGGCTTACCCAGCGAGAATGCGCCGAAAGGGTCGGAATCAATATCCGACTTTGGCAAAAATACGAAGCTGGCGAAACTGCGATTGACAACATGACGGTATCAACCGCAAAAAAAATGTCCGCTGCAATCGGTCATCCTATAGAGGATTTAGAAAATATCAACTTTGATGTATTTTCATCCGATACCGACCTTTCGATTTTTAGTTTGCCGGAAATTGTTGGAATGGCTAAAATTTCAGCTGTAAGAAAAGAATCTAAAATAGGCGCCTTTGGAGATACATTTTCGGCTAATCTATCGCGCGTGCCAGATTCCTGTTTTGAGAGGCTCACAGTATCCGATCTCGCCAGACTCATAGATGCTATATATGATGCGTATAGCGATGGAAATAAAATTTAAGGATCTATCAGGCAAGCGCTTCGGAAGGCTGGAAGTATTGCGCAGAGTTGATGATTACGTTACCTCCAAAGAAAAAAGCCGGGGAGTGCCCCCGGCTTTTTTATAATTCTGCTAATCTTCGCATCATCGCTGTCGCTTCTTCTCTGGTGATGAAAGAACCGTATCTTTTCTCGCCGTCAGGATCTCCCTGGATGATACCATTTTTCTCCGCCCACTTTCGATCTTCTTCTGACCAGTCACGTGGAGGCTGTGCTGCACGATCTTCCAGATATATGTCCATCATCTTGTTAAACTGTTCCTGTGTCATCTCTTCCTCCTCTTCTCTGATTTTCGCCGTGAAATATTTCCAGTCGATTCTATCCTTTATGTATTTATTATCCCTCAGAATCCGCGGACAGTTCTTACCGCTCCAATGATGATGCTGAAAGACATTTCCCGGCTGAATTTTAAATTCATCCATAAGCTGTTTCGTCAGCTGCACCGCATTATCTACGGCTGCCTTACGATTGCCGCTCTCGCAGATTTCGATTGCGATACTTTTCCGATTTCCTGTACCGCTGCCGCCGTCTCCGGCGTGCCAGGCAATCTCGTTTGTTGGAATCACCTGAATCACCTGCTTCTCGTCGCAGACGAAATGAAACGATGCCTGACGGACAGAATTCTTACAAACATAGTCCGCTTCGTTCTGCGCTGTACTGGACGGATTTCCTGTGCTGTGGATCGTAATAAACTGCGGAGTCATGGCGATACCCGGCCGCTGCGTTTTTCTGCTCTTTGGGATAATCTGCTGTTTGATGTACATTCTTCCTCCATATAAAAAGCACCCTGCAAAGCAGAGTGCTCAAGAAGCGTCAACATTTTTTACTAATTTGTAATAACATATTTTTTCTTTAAATCGTTAAACCAATTAAATGGGATATAGCCTTCCTTCTGAAGACGTCCAACTACAATACCCCTGTCAATTCCGATTGAATCAGCAAATTGAATTACAGCATCCTTTCTATAGTCTCCGTTTTCAACAAAAGATTCAAAGCTTCTGATATCTATCAATGTATTTTTTGCGAATTGATTGGCCTCATCCTCGTCCTCATCTGAAGTCCCCTCAAGTTGATTAATATGGCCCTTTAAAATATGTGCCAATTCATGAAAAAGACTAAACCAAAATCTATCCGCATCCCGTCCGCGAACAGTAAGACCAACCACTATCTTTTGTCCCTCATAAAACGTAGCTCCATGTAAAAAAGAACCTCCAATATGCGGTAGAAACACAAGGGCGATTCCACACTCCGCCAACATCTGCGTTAATTGAGAGCAAAATTCAGAAGGGTCTTTTACGGTCATTTCTCTTATTTCAGGAATGATATCATGTAAATGTTTTAAATCAATAGGACCTGTTTGAATTGATCTGCATTCTAATTTTGCTTTTTGAGCCCATGCAATTAAAGCAAAGTCAGCTTTTTCCGTTTCAGACAACCTGCGGCAAGCTATTCGAGTAATACGTGAATCTTGAACCATCGCCAACTGTGCAACTCCAAAATACTGCCGTAAATTTATGACTCTTTCCACAGAATTTGTTGCATGAGGCACCCACTCATTTCTTTCCATTTCACGATATGGAAATTTTTTCATCAACTCTATATCTGCATCCATTTCATTTTCAGCATTAGCCTTTATTATTTTATCACGATAAACAGATTCCAAGTTATTCCAAAATTTTGCAGGGATACCCAGAACCATTTCCAAACGAAAAGCAACTTCAGGGGTCAATCTGACGTCGCCGTTTATAAGATTGCTGATATGTTTTTCAGACATACCCATACGCAGAGCAAATTCTTTCTGGCTGAGCCCCCTGTCTTGAAGCTGTTCCTTTATAGTTGCTCCTGGAGGCGTTGCAATAAAAGTACGACTCTTTATCATTTTCGTTACCTCCTCCTAACTCAACAATAAAACTAATGGTAATCTACGATTTCCATTATCTTTGCAATTTGAATTTCATCGCCCTCTTTTTGGAATACTAATCGATTAGGTTGAACCAAATCCACAGCATATTGCCCTTTTCGTTCTCCTTTCAACGGATGGCATCGACCAAGTTTAAATTGAACCATTTCCTCTATAGTATCGGCACTACTTATTTCATCTATACGCTGGTGGATCTTAGCAGCCATTTCAAGGCCGTATTTCTTTTCGGCTTCTGAGGCAACTGTACACACCTTTTCGATCTTCTTGCTTTTATATGTGATTCGCAATGCGTCACCTCTTTCAAATTTACCTTTTAGGTAAATTTATCATATCACACAAAAATTATGATATCAACCAATATCATCAGACTACTTTATAAAAAAGAAGCCTTCCGGCTTCCTCTGAAATCTCCTTGATTAAGTTCTCTCTGCGTGGTAATCTTAATATAGATAAAAAAGGATTACCGCCTTTGGTACGGCGGTCAGTCCGAGAAATACTTTTCCAAAGCGACCGTCTAATCCTCAGATTAGGCGGTCTTTGCTATTTCTTGCGCAGTAACAACACGCAAAGGGTAATAATACTCACGATCAGCGAGCTGAATGTAAACAGCTCTGAGTATGTAACCATAAGCGTCACCCCCTTTATCAGAGAGTGACCGACCGCCAAACGGTAATCCTTGTCCTTATTTTACCATAGACCTATATCAACCGCCATATTATTCCTCCAGCTCTGGAAGCCCTGCGACACTGGTCAGCAGAGACAGGATCCCGGCCAACGCCGAAGCAGATGCCACTGCTAACCAATTGACCTCGGACAGCAGGACCGATGCACCGATTGTGGCGATTGCCGTTTGAGCGATCGTCTTTACTGCTCTTATTCCTGCAGCTTTCCACCATTTTTTTGTCATTTCAGTTTTCACCTCTTTTAATAGTCTATTTAATATAATGTAGGAATTTGAAACCTTATTAAAAAAATCGACCACTTTTTTTAATAAGGTGGCCGATCTATGCCTGCTCCGCTAATTTTTCCCTTTCGTAATCGCGAAAGGCCGCAATCGCTTTGTCGTACTGCTTCAAGCCTTCGTCAATTTCTCCATTCGTTCTGCCATATTTGAGTGATACCGCTGTAGCGCAGGAGAGATCCGCGGTAGCCGCTAAAAGGTTAAGTTTTACGACCTCGCTCTTTTTTCGTTCTTCTTCCCTTTTGTCTGCAGCTTTATCCCGTTTATTTTGCTGTCTGCCAAAAATCGCAAGCACAATACCGCTCAAAAGAGCAGGCAGGGCAGACCACGCAATCTGTGTAAGCATGTCCACTATTTTCCCAGTGCCTCCACGATACTTTTCAGAGTGTCTTCTCTACAGTATTTACGGAATTCTTTGCTCTGTTCCATCAATTCTTTTGATCTTGTCAGGTGATGATTGGTGATGTACATATCAACAGCCACGCCAACATCGACATTCTGTACCAGACAGATTTCACGGACCTCTTTCGCATGTTTCACGAAAGTATTTGTTTTTGCAATTTCCTTATAGTTTCTTTCCATATTAAGCCTCCATTTCTGCCGGTGCGCCCGGCTCTTTCACTGTTACTTCTTCCCAATTTTGAGGATAATCTTGCGGGCTATAAACATTATTGTCAACCTTGCTGCGGTATATTTTACCTTTATACCCACAGCAATCATCTTTCATGTACATTCCACGTGTACCGGATGGTGTAACGAATGGTTTAGCATAAGATGGGTCTTTTGTATGAACAATGTCCCACAAGCTGACAGCATCTTCCGGATTCCAGTCCGGCTGATTCGTCGCGTCGTGCTGTTGCCATAACTTATACACTTGTTCTTTATAGCGATAAGGTGTTCCAACTGATACGTTGGTGAAGTCCCGTTGTCTCCACGTCGGGATCTGTCCCTCGGCCGCGATCAGAGCCGTACCATCGACATCGCCATCTACTGACTTCGCCGCCAGTGCGGCAGCATCTGTGGCGCCCTGAGAGCGCATGGCATTTAAAACGATTGTTTTGCTATCCAACAGACTCGACCCCCTCTCTGTAGGCTTCTGCGAGTGCGTCCCACGTCACCGGATCTGGGTCAGGCTCTGGATCTGGAGGAAGAGATGCCTTCCATTTTTCCCACGCTTCCGTTTTTGGAGAGATGCCGGTCACCTGGGTTCCGTCGTGTTCTATCAAAACGAAACCGTTATATTGAAAAAAGACCTCTAAAAACTCTTCTGAAATAACAAGCAAACCTTCTGCATAGTTGCTCTGCGGAGCAGGATATGCGCCGCTGCTGTTGGGATTCTTCCTGATATACAAAGCACACCTCCTAACCTATCGCTATGTACAAATATTTTGTATTGTTAGCATTCAGCTGCGCATCGGCGTTCTTCCCTGACCAAGATGCCGATGTTGATGACCACACTATTTCGGCAAGAGCATTGCTGTTTCCGTCGGAGCTTTTTGCATTAAACGCTGTACTGCCGTATAAAGCGATCATGCCTGTGTCTGATATGGACGATCCTTCCAACTTACCAGCTGAAGGTCTTATAATAAGTAGCTTCGGGACGAAATTAAAAGTTAGTGTGTTTGGATTTGAAGCACCATACGTTCCTGTACCGGTATATTCTCCAGTCTCTATTTTTACTCCGTTGCCGACGTAATTTCCTAATAAGTCTACTAACCGATATTCGATACTCTTAGTTATCTCTGACTTATAAACACCGTAAATATTAGAAGCATTAAGTCCTGCCGGGAAGAGGGAGACGGTTGGACCGTCCTCCGGATACATAGTAACCAAAACTACATCAGAACTAAAATATACACTTTTAATCTCAACGGTATTTGTTTTTGGGTCTACAATCCAAAAATCTGTACCATTATCGAGAAATATTAGAGCTTTTCCAGCAGATGCTCCTATACGATAGATATCACCTGTACTATCCGAAGTATATAATCGATCGCTCCAAGAGCCTGCGGAAATGTTATATACTGAAACAGCGGGTTTTTTTCCAGTATAAAAGCCACTCCAACACATAACAATATAGCCACCTACATGTATACATCCTCCAACAGTATCGTCAGAGTTCATGTTTGGAGGTCGAGTAAGATTTGTCTTAGAACTTTCAGGATCTCCTGTAGTGTAACTAATTTGGACAGAGCCTTCCGTGCGCCACACGACGTATACTCCGTCATTGTATGATGCCTCTTTAGTGGGTCCAAAACTACTTTTTGAAAAAATTAAGTCGCCGCCCGATTTTGTAATTTTTATAGCAGTGTAACCTGCAGAGTATTCATCTGCTGCAAATATAAACCCCCAATCATCATTCCCGATTACTCTCTTATTTCCGCCTATTCGGTCATCGCCGCTTAGATTCCAATCAAGAGTTTTTTCTGTCCAATTTATACCATCTTTCGATATCAAAATTACAGGATCAGACTCTGTTCGGCTATTAGGTATTATAAAATGCCCGCATACATAACCCATATAACCAAATACTTCGGAAGAATAGTCCCAAGGAGTACTAACTGGGTTCATCGTCTCGCAGTAATCATCCGAATAGTATATTCTATCACTGCTATCTCCGCCCATACGAGCAATCACTCTACCCTTACCGTCGGACGTTATTTGTCTAAAAAGCTCGTCACCATAATTGTTGGTTACATAAGAATAAGTATCCCAAATGCCAGACTCTATTTCGCTTTTCTCCCCGAAAATAGCTCTTTTCCTCTCGGCGCCAAGAATTTTAAACATATCGTCTGGAACCGCCGTATCAGTAGGTTTCTCATATAACTCCGCCGTTTCATCGCTTAGCAAAGTTGCCTTATTTAAAGGTGTGCCAACCTCAACAGGCTCATCCGCTCTCTCAATCGTCGCATAATACGGCGTGCCCTCATTTTCCGGGGTAACGTAAACACGCCCCGGATATTTTGGTACTCTATCTTTCATTTTTATACCTCCCCCGCATATATTTCGCCGCTGTAGTAATAAGCCTGCACCATTCGATTGATAAGATCATCCAGATCCATCAATATTTTTTCGATATTGTTCGCCTCTTCAAATGTCAGGTTCTGCAGATCAGCCGGCGTATCTGGCGTAGTTGGCCATGTTACAAACCATGACCGCAACTGCCGGATTGTTTTCAGGTAATAATCAAGTGCGCCAGTACGGTTATCGTCAGCTGCCGTCCAATCTGTTTTTAGGTTTAGCATATGACCATATCCTGCATCTGCCAAACGTTGGCTGATATATTCCATAGCGGCCCCGACCCGGTTAAGATCAGATGCATTATACGCCCCTTTCAAATCGGAAAACCATTCTGTCATCTCTGTCGGCGTAATCGTACCCGCAAACCATTTCTTACGCAGAAAATTAACGCGATCCACATCCTGTTTTGTGCGGTCTGTAATCAGACGCAGCCCGTCATATAACTCAAAGGCATAATCAAACTCCGCACCCAGACTGTTAATCGCCTTTAATTGTACATGATAGGTTTTATCCTCTGACGGAGAGCATGTTGCGGTCCACATGTCTCCGTTTCTTGTCCACGGTACCTCGATTCCGTTTACAGAGCCTGTCACCTGCAATATTTCCGTCGGCAGTCTTACCTTGATGCTGCGCATTTATTCGATCACCACACTAATCAACATGGTTTTTCCTGCGTCTACCGGGTTCGGTGTTATTGTAGCGGAAGTGATCGCCGGCTGGCTTGTATCCAGCGTAACATTTCTCGTTACGGAAGTAGATTTGCCCGCCGCGTCAGTCGCCGTAATGACAATAACATTTGCCCCTTCAGCGAGCGTTATCTGTTTACTAAATGCACCTCCGTTGTTTACTGTAACCGCTCCCTGATCCGCACTATTGAGTGTAATCTTTACGGTTACCGGAGACGAGGTTACATCGTTGGTCGTACCAACAACAGTAAGTTCCGCGGTATTGGTAATGTATCCTTCCGTCGGAGCGGTTACATTAAGTGTCGGAGCTACTGTGTCAACGATAAAGGTTGTCGTTTTCTGATCTGCAGTGTTGCCATCGTGATCAGATATATCAACCGTTACCGTATGCGACCCGTCAGAAAGGGCCTCAGCCGGCGTATAGGTAAAGCTGTACCCGTTAGTAATTTCGCTGTTAGATATCTGCTCTGACGGCACCAAAACATTATCCAGTTTTACAACAAGACTCGACAGATCCACTCCGGACCCATTGGTCTCGTCTGTCGCTGTAAATAATACCGGCTGTTTGTTATTTGTAATCCGGGCGCCGTTAGACGGCGATGTGATGGTAACAACCGGCTTAATTCTTTCGCGCACCTGCAGCTGCAATCCCGGTATGGTTGTACCGGATGCAGACACCGTCGTACCTGCGTCATTGGTAGCCTCCACCGTCACATTGTAGTAATGATTCGGCTGGTTGTATGACGTAACACTTGGCGCAGTGATTTCTGCCTCATAATGCCCATTGGACGGATTAAGCGTCAGCGTGTGCCACTGACCGTTAATTTGAGCTCGAACTGTTTTTATCGCCATTTATCCCTCGCTTTCCCCGGAATAGATCTCGCCGGAATAGTACCATTCCGGATAAAGTACTTTCTGTATTTCTGAAACAACTACTGATATTTTCAAGGACGCGTTTGCTTCTACCGGATTCGGCGTTATTGCGGCAGAATCAATCTGAGGCACAAATATAACATAATCGCTCAAAGTTACCGCCTCGCTTTCATCGATCCGTCCATCCCGCCGTCAAAAGTCAGTTCGTGAGATTCAACGAGAGCGCTGCCATTAACTCCAAAAGCGTCATAGACCTGCACGGTATCCCCCATCTCAAGTGCTGGATTACCGCGATATTCTATGTCAAAAGACGTCCGTCGTTGTACCCATGGCAGAGCCCAGTCACACCAGGCGACCATATCATTGACCAACGGGTTTGATATTTCCTTCGTCAGAATCATCTCATCCTCTGCCGCCGCAGACTTTGTATAAGTCTCTTCTTCTGATCCATCTACATAATCATCTCTTCGGCGGATCGTAACTGCGTTGTATCGATCCCCAATATCCACCACCGGCTCCTCTGATAGGCGATCCCGCGTCAGTTGATCGTCCGGCGTCATTTTGATCTGCGGACGAATAAAGTGCGGACTATCGTTACGATCTACATAACAGACGCACATCGCCGCTTGAGCACAGAGCCTCAGCGCTTCTCGGCAGGTGGTATCCTGCGGGATGCATTTGCGTATCACAACGCCGTCGAGACCGTCCTCAAAGGTCGGCGCAGTTTTTACGCCCGCGCCGGTCAGGATCGTTTCCACCGCCTCCTTAAGAGTCCACGTACCGGATGCGCCGCCGTTAAATATAACGTCGTCTAAAAAGATCATGCGGTCGTTGAATGTGATTGTGGCAGTCAAGCCCCCATCATCACTCTCTGCGGCGTAAAAATATCGTACGCCCATGTTCACCTTCGTACCTCCGACAGATATCCAATAATTGATATACTGACCGTCCTGCAGGTACTCGTAGATTCCTTCCGGATTGATTAGATTATACAGTTTGTCCTGATTATCAATTTTGATCATCACTGTAGCGGAAGGTAAGCTTTCTGACAACAGATCAATGCTCTGCTTGTCCGAGGCGTCAACTATCGTTTTACGGTCGTATACCGTCACAATTCCGAAGATCACCTCCGTGACCCGAATACGCCTGTTTGGAATTTTGGAAGACAAAAAATCGATTATCACCTTTGAATACTGCTGCACAGGGGCGTCCATCCAATGGTATGCACCGTATGGCGAATCTCTTTTTGTATAGAGCTCTGCGCCGGCTTCACTATAAAAGGTAACTTTGATTTCGGCCGGTATCTCTTCCGGCATCTGCTGATCAAAAACAAAAGTCAGACCATAGCTATCTTGCGGCTCGCTGAATTCAAAGGTCAGATGTACACCTGATTCGTAAGTCCTATCCTCTCCGCTCATATCTTCGGAGATCCATCCGGTTTGTATGCCGGATAAGTTATCCGGATACAGCTGCATCGTACCGTCGAGTACCCACATGTTGTGCTCCAACGTGGTATATTTTGCTGTCGTCAGTTCGATGTGATCGTGTGTCTGCTCGATTTGAGATGTTGGATACTGCGCAGAGGATGACGGCTCTGCCAGAGTTGCCGCATCGACCGCAATGACGCCAAAGCTCATACCAAAATCAACCTTACGCCAGTCCGCATACGGCTGATAGCTACCCGGCATCGGGATCATAGTCTGTCACCTCCTGCGCGGTCGCGGACAGCTCAACATTGTACCAATACGGTTCACCGCCGCGGAATTTAAAGATCTTCTGACTGCCGATTTCGATCGTAAACATGCCTGACGTGTCTTCTCCAACACTATCGGGATATTGTATTTCAACAAATTTTCCGCTGCGAGCAATCGGTACCAGCTGAGTTAAAAGACCCGCCGGTACCCACTCCCATTCTGCCGTCAGTTCGGTACGCCATCCTATAATGTCTCGTACGATCCTGCCGCTGGCCATGGTTGTTTCCTTTGCTTCATAGCTTCCTCCCACTTCAAGGGATCGGGTCCGGGGCATTTCGATTCCTGCAATGATGATTTTTTCCACCGACTAATACCCCCTCTGTTTTCCTACCTGTTTTAATGGGTCATATATGACCTCAGCAACCTGTTTGCCGTTGAGATTTACCGGAATTACAATCGTCTGCATTGCAGGCGCCGCGGATCCCGCTGCGGCCATGCCGTTAACAGTGGATGCAGCCGCATTGTATAAATCATTTTTCGTCACGCGATCAAACGGATAACTGATCGCTGCCGCTACATCTTTCGATGCCGTTTTCATGACGGTATCAAAACCGACTACAACGCCTTCGCCCATAGGGATACCGACGAGATTCTTTGTTTTTTTCGACGGACTATGTATATCCGCCTCCATCTGCATAGCTGCGATTGCTTGACTTACCACCTCCCGCGCTGCAGCGGCCAGGGCTCCCGTCTGGGAATACAGTCCGTCGATCATACCCTGCACGCCCTGAACCCCGATCGTACGCATTTCATCTTTGACGTCGCTCAATTCTTCAGGAATTTTATCAACAAATTCTTCAGTTAAAGCATCCATTTCATCCTGATAGAACTTTCGAGCCACTTCATTCGCAGCCTCCTGCTTTTGCTTCCAAAGTGCGATATATTCTTCATATTTATCATCTGTCATTTCGCCTAACTGATTGGCGAATTTAATCGCATCTTCGACGTCCATGTTTACAAATTCCGATAACAGATCATCCGGAGTCCCTCTGTTTTTCAAATTTTCCAAAGCTTCCCCGTAACGCTCGATCATATCGATATCTTTTTGCAGATCGGCTGAAGTGGCCAGCTTTTCCGTCCCGTCTTTTGTTTTCGTAATCAGCTCTGTATAATCTTTCAGTTTTTTCGACATGGATTCCTGCGAAGATTCAATCTCTTTCAGTGCTGATTCATATTCTTTTTTATATTGCTGCAGCGTACTCAGCTGGGCCTTTAACTGCTCCTTCTGAGCATCTTCCTGAGCCTTTCGCTGTTTTTCATTCCAATCATTTTCCAGTTTGCTGATCTCTTCCTGGATTTTTTTCTTCTCTTTCTTTTCTGCCTTTCCCAGCTCAGCATATTTTTCTTTTAGGTTTTTCTTGTACTCCGAGAGTTCTTTTTCCGACTGCTTTTTGGCCGCATCTGCTTCCATTTTTGCGATTGCATCATTTAATTCAGCCTCTTTCTTTAGCAGAGCATCATTCATTTTTTCGGCTGCGTCAATAGCAACAAATTTAATGGTCTTAAAATTGCCTTCCATCTCAGCTTTTGCGGATTCGGAAAGATCGCTTACAGCAGACAAAACAATCCCTTTGTTTTTTACGAAACCAATCGCAAGACCTTTATCAACGAATTCTCCGGTCTCCTCCGCCCATTTTGACGGGGAGTTTTCGTCAAAGTTTTCCGCCGCGCGCATTTTATTCATCGCCGCCTGTGCTACCTGACCGGCAGCATCAGTAACCATATTTATGGCATCTAAGAGACCTTGAGCAAGCCCAGAAGCCAAGTCTTTTCCTGTTGTTTTAAATCCGATTTTCTTTATTGCAGCCGCGTCAATCGCCGCTTGCGCAAGATTTTTCCCGGATGTTTCGCTCTTTCCATTCGCACTCGCTACACCCGCAGCATAGCTTTCTCCTCCATCTCGTCCTTTTTCCAGCGCCGCCTGCGCAATATCCATTGCCGCAACAGAGGCATCTGCCACTAATTTCGTTGCGCCTTCTATAGCAGATTTCTCATATGATAAGCTATCCGCAAAACTCTTTGCGCCCCCGACAGCTGTCTGCGCCATCTGATCCTCATATTGCGCTTTTTGGACCGTTAATTCATTTAGAACATTTGTAAATTGTGTGCGCTGTGCTTCTGTCAAGCTTCCGGAATTGAGATAATCCTCGACCGTCTTAATCGCATTGTTGATATCTCCATACGCCGCCTGAATCTGCTGGGCGGACATTTGGGAGATATCGGCCAGATCCACACCAAAGGACTGCGCAGCAGTCAGAGCCTTGTCGTAATCTCCGGAAGCAATCGCTGAGGTCATCGCTTCATAACTTTTCGTCACATTCTCTGTCGATGTGATCAAATCACTTTGATTTTTAATTGTTTCTTTAGTAGCGGCCCATTCTTTTTGCAGATCCTCATATTTTCTTCCATAATCTTCCGCAGCTTCCAGTTGCGCCATTTCCAACTCAAGATCATACTGATGAGCAAGTGCATCCGATAGATTTTTCTGCGCTTCTGCTTTCGTTTTTACGGCTTCGGCATAATCGTCTTTATATGCTTCGACTAAGGCGAGAGCTTTTTCCTTTTCAATAACAGCGTCGATGCTTTTTGCGAATTCATAATTGGCCTTTTTCCCTTCCCCGGTCTTTTTGACCAGCCCGGGCATCAGGTCATTTACAATCTCGTAAATCCCTGCGGCGCGTTCCTGATCGGATGCGGCAACCTTGCCGTTTGCATCGACGAGTCCCTTCAATTCGTTCGCAAGCTGTTGTGCTTGATCGATTTCAGCAATGCGGTTTTCCGCCTGCTGTTTTGACGCATCCGTCATCGTCTGCCACGAGCTCGTCAAAGCATCGGCGGATGAGGTCAGCTCTTCTGTCCGATCTCTCAGCGCAGCCATTTCCGGATCCGCATTTTCCGCAGCTTTGTCCAGCACTCCAATAGCTACCGCGGCGCCGGTTATAACTCCTGCCAGTAAAAAGATCGGGCTGGCGGACAGTTTAAACCCGAATACCTCAAGTGTTTCGGTCGTCTTTTTCACCGCAGCGGTAACCGCAGAAAAACCGGCAGCAGCTCCGACTACCGCTCCGGCAGTCGCTACGAGTCCCTTGTTTTGCTCCGCGAATTCCATAACACCGAGTGCTGCATCCGCAATCGACGTTTTGATTTCAGCAAAAACAGGGCTTGCTTTCTTCGCGAGCTGCGCCCAGGTCTCTGTCATTTTTGCAGACGCCTGGTTCGTCTTCACGATATCCTGATTGTTTTCCCGCCAAGCCTGCGCGGTATCTGCAAGCCCTTGTTTGGCAAGCTCCTGCATAACAAGATTGACGCGTTCGCTTTCCGTCTTACATTTTGCGAGTTTCTCGTTAAACTTATCTTCGCTCGTTCCCGCCCAATTGAGCACGTCAGCGAAGGTACCGGTGACAGCGCCGGCGCGGATGGTTTCGTTAATTGATTCCGCAAGCCCGTCAATGGGAATAGAATCCCCGTATGTCGCCCATGCTCCGATCGCCGCATCCGTCAGCTGTGTTAAATCCGCCTGAGATAACCCCAACGCCTGCAGATTCGCCAGTGCGGTCGCTGCCGTCTGCTCATCTCCAAGGACTCCAAACAGCTGCTGATACGATGCTGCTGTCTGCTCCGCAGTATATCCCGCTTTCGCACTCGACGTATTGAGCGACGCCATGATTTTCCGGTATTCCATCGTCTCGTCAATTAGTCCGGACAGACTGGATGCCAGAGACTGGATCCCTCCGGCTACAGCTCCGCCCACAAAGGCATCGCGCAGGCTTCCGCCCATATCCTCTGCTTCGTTTTCCACTTTTTGAAAGGATCGTGTGACCTTATCCGTGCCGTTTTCGACATCGCGCATCTCACGCTGCAGCTTGTTCAAGCTCGAGGTCGCATTGTTCAGCTGCGTTCCGAGCCGGTTTACCTCCTGCTGCTGACGATTGTACGCATTTGCTGCCGCGGTGATCTCTTTTTCCGTGCTGTTTTCAGCGTTTTTTACATCGTCAAGGGCTTTGCCCAGTTCGTCCAGTTTTTTCGCAGATCGATCATACTCCGCGGATATGGTAGATATTTTCTGCTCCGTGACAGAAATCTGTTTTCCGAGGATTTCCGTTCGTTTTCCGACGGCGGCCTGAGCATCTTCGAGGGAATCGAGACCGGATACCGTGCTTTTCATCTCCGAATCTAAATTTTTCAGCTGCGCGTCAATCCCTTTTAGTGCATTTTTAAATTCCGCTGCACCGTCAACGCCGACTCGGATCCCTACGTCTGTAGCCACTTTCTCACCTCGCTTTTACTTATTTATGGAATATCCGGCAGAATATCGTCCGCTGTCAATCTGCGTTTCTGCCGGATTCCCTCAATGTTACTGATCTGATGACAGGCGATATAATCAAAAGCTTCCCCCATACGGAGATTCAGAGCCTCTGCTTTCGAAAATCCGATATTTACCAAATAATAAAGAAGCCACGCAGAATTTAATTCTATATCTGCGCGGCTTTTGCGTTTTTTGCTGCTTTCGGGTCTTCTTCCGCCTCTACCGTTCGATCCGAATCACTGACCAGGCAGGAGTTAACCGCTTTTAAGATGCGTGGATAACTTCCCCATTCTAAAACATCGTAAAGACGCTCCAAATCCGGAATGTCTGCGATACCGCTGCCTTTTTCCATACTGATTTTAGCTGCGGCCCCAAGCATCATTTCTCTCAGCACCCAGATGTATTCTTTTAAGAGCTCTATGTCCGTGCGATCTGTCGCGAGGTTATCAAAATCTTTCAGCGACCCATAACGTTCGCACACTTTTTCCACGACGCGAATCGTAAAAGCGAGCGGATAACGTGTCCCGAGTACTTCAAATTCTGCCATTCTTTCCTCCTTACTGAGAAATTACACTCTCGTTGACTTTCGCCTCGTTGATTTTGGCAGGTGACGCTGTAATATTCAGCCGATTTTTGATATATGCCTCCGCCTGCGAAAGAGTAGTAAACGTGGCCTCGCTCTTCCACTGCTGTGTTGCACTGTCATCTCTCATCACCGTAGCAGTTAGCTCCGGAACCTGCCATTCGATGGTTTCGCCCTGTGTTGTTGCTGCGTCAGGAGGTACCGAAAACATCGTCTTGCGCAGCACGACACCTCGCCACATATCTTTTCCGCCCACTCTCTTTTTGATGATAAAACCAATGCCGAGATACGGCGTTTCCTGTTCGTTGTCGTAAATGAGTTCTTTTGCGTCCTCATCTGTCACGCCCTCGATCTCGCTAAGCGCAACCTCTTTCAGCCCGAGGATCGCCTTGGATACCTCCTGAGACAAATCATCCGTTGATAGTGTCAGTGTGCCGTTTGAAAATGTTCTGTCCGTTTCTGCGATTCCGTCATCTGCGTAGAGATTGTTATCCTCGCTGGTCTCGATTTCCAGGTTGACCTCAACAGCCTTTCCGAGTACCCCTCCGTTTGCATAAGATACCGTCCCGCTTGTGTTTGTGTAAACTGCATAATGTGGCTTTGATAAACCAATTACTGCCATAGTCTTTTCCCTCCTATTCCTTTACGATTTTTCCCAATTCTTTTTCTGCGACTTCAATCATTTTTTGCTTTGCTTTATTCCGTGAGTTTCGAACACCTTTTTCAAAAAACGGATTTTTTTTCATGAAGGATGTGCCGCTATTGACAGATCTGGCAATCATCTGGATCGGTTTGTTGTTTTCATCATATCCGGCATCATCATAACCAATTTTGGTATTGATTGTTCCTTTGTTATCTTGCATGTGAGCAATACCAAGTCCCCGAGCAATGTTTTCCTTCTCTGCCTTCGTCGGTCCCGCTTTCATTTTCTTCGGAGTTCCCCACTCTTCATCTGTCGACAAAGCTTCTATGTTGTTTTTGATTTCATCCGCAATGATCTTAGCTCCTTCATATACCGCTTGTTTGGATATTCCCTCAATTTCCTTGCCAAGCCGGTTCAATGTTTGAAGGTATTCATTAATTCCGTCCGAAAACGTGGTTTTGATTCTTGCCATTAGACCGACTCCCAACGCCATTCATAATGCAGCAAATCTGTTTGTTCTTCAAACTGAACTGAATTTAAATAAAAAGCGATCCCGGCAAGCTCTAAAGCCTCCGGGACGCTTTTTATCAATGGATCGCTTCCGTTCTTCGTAAACAAATCGATATATCCTGCATCACATAATTCCGCACGTCGATTGGATGCAAATAGATGATTCTCTCCATCTACGCCATACACGATATATGGGAGATTCTGATTTCCTTTTGCGGTAAACAAAAACACATTTTCTGATACACTCAAAAGCGCTTCTTTTACTCTTTCATTCAAACGACTCCACCCTTTCCAGCGATAAGTCTGTCATCGGTAATCCCTCTTCATCAATGACATGCTGCGCCTGCGTGATCCGATAATATTCCCCGTTGATTTCCACGCGGTCTGTCGCCGGAGACAGACCCCGGTTTCGCTGCACTTGAATCAGAAGATCTATTTGGTCGTTATGGTCCATGCCGGCGTAGTACCTCGTAAGACCTACTGTCTTTTCACCATAAAACGATTTCCAAATTTCCATCCACTGATATCTTGGCATATCTCCCGGATCAGAAATCAGAGTCTGCCGGTAGACAGTCGCGATGCCCGCATCAAGTAGCATTCGCGCCACCTCCAAACAGTCTGTTATTCAGAGCCCAGCGCAGCATACGTGGCATTCCCTCATCCGTTGCTCGCTTACGAAAAAGATAAGCCGCATACATAATAATCAACTGACCATCTTCTACGCTATCAGTTAGCTGTATTCCTTCGCGTTCTATGAAAGATTTCGACGAAGAGATCAACTGCGTCAGCATGGTATCATAAGCCGCTCCGATAATCCCCAGGTCTATTTTTAAGATTTCCAAAATCTCCTCTTGTGTCATACTACTCACCAGTTGCCAAGATCCCTGCATTCCGCAAAGAAGTAAGAAGTGCATTAAATTCCTCTTTTGTCGGCGCTGCTGCTGCATCCGCTACCGCAGCAGCCTGTTTTACTCCTCCCAGAGTGGTAGGATTTGCAGCAGGAAGTGTATAAGACGGTCCTGCAGGTCCCGCCTGTTCATTTTGAACCCCCTGTTCCAGTTTGTTCATTTTTTCAGCAGTGATCAAATCGCCCGTTTTCCATGTTGTTGGAGTATATGCCATGTCCTTTCCTCCTTATTTCATTCCTATTTTAGCCTGTCCGATGACCCCCGAGCCGATCAGGCCGGTCTCAGTCGGGGGAATTATTCCCCCTTTGTGACCTGTACAGTGTAAGTCCGAACGCTGACACCATTTTCTACTTCAATTTCAAGTGGATGAGCGGTGCTGTCTGCCAGCCATTTTACACTTCCGCCATTCGGGTAATTCTTTCCGTTGTAAGTTAATGTAACCTTTGCTCTCGCTTGTGTTGGATTCGCTGTCACTGCATCAGATGCGGCAGTTGCCGTCGCCGTATAGGAAAGCGTCTCCGGATTAAAAGTCGGAGATAAGCTCAGAGATCCGATCGACAGATCGGTCAAGGTCGTATCATTTGCTGTATCGCCCGGGAACGTTGCATCGGTCGCCGGCGCTGATCCGATACCAATCGCCGCGAAGCCTTCTGCGATAATCGGAGCGCCGTCATATCTCGCCGTCCCTTTAAATGCTACCTGATCATCTGCAAAACGGTATTCGTCAGAACGTGCAAAGGAAGATCCTGCGCGCTCTGCAAGTAAGTAGAGATCGCCATATCCTACGATAATATTGCCGTCTGTAATGATATCATCTGACAGGACAACAATATCTCCTCCAACTACCGGCATCGTCGCCCCCTGAGCGGAGACAATAGCGCCGGCCGCATTAATACTCATCGCTTCGACCATGAGATCGGTATAGGTTGATTCGTTCATCGCCCAGAATTTTACGCCGCGGGAGTACTTTCCCTTGATAACCTTCGTGGATTTCGCCAGTTCCTGGAATAAAGCGAGACCGGTTTTCCCGCTGATTGTAATCAGATTGGTTCCGCTTAAGTCTTCCCACGGACGGGATACTGTCGGATAATCTGAAGGCTGTGAATCCTGTGCCAGTCTTGAAACAATGCCCAGAGGCATTTTTACCCCGGTTCCGTACAGAATCGCTTTGTCGAGTGCGATACCGATCGCAGCGCCAAGCGCCGTAATAATTTCACTGGCAAGATCATAGTCGCTATCTTCCAATGTCGCGATGCAGATATAGATGATACCACCGACCTTATATCCATCCAGTTCTGTCTGCGTAAATCCGAAACTCAGCTCGTTCAAAGAAGCACAGGCTTCCGTCCATACTGCTTCCGGGAATGCACCCATAACGTTCTGACGAGCCTTACCGGACACGTAGCGTACACGTACACGATTCACCAGCTTCGAGTAATTTTCCACATTCTCACGAATCAGTTCAAGTACCTGCGTCGGAATCGTCAGTTCCGCGCCGGTAATCGTGCGCTTCTGAATCGCCAGATCCCGCGCACGCTGAAGGAACTCTTTTACCTCTTCATTTGCGAAAAATGCGTCTCTCTCCTGTGCGTCCATTCCGAAAAATTTCTTTCTCGTTTCCATTGTTCTGCTCTCACCTCTCTTTTCCTTCACCTGTTTTTTCATCCTTGCAGCCGGCTCTTTTGCAATCTCTTCCAACTCACTCTCCATGTCGGAGATTTCCTCTTCCAGTTTTTTCTTTTCTTCCTCGTGAGCTTCCTTTTCTGTTTCAAACTCTTCCACAAGTTTTTCCACAGCTTCCTGATCTTCTTCGCTTTCCGCCTCACTAATTGCTTCTTCTAATTCTGCTTCTCTCGTCTGGAACTCTTCATCCTTTTCTCTCAGTTTTTCCAAACGCCCTCTTGCTTCCATAAGCTTCTTTCCGATGATTAAAGCTCTTAATGCCATTTATTCACCTCTCACTTTCTTTCGCATGGATTCACGCCATGCCTCTGCCTTTCGCTTCTCTATTGCCTCTAAATCCCGTTTTCGAGCGGATACCGAAGTTTCCTCATATGCCGGAAAAGTGACCACGCTGACCTCATACAGCTTTACTTTCCGGATCGTCCAATGGACCGATCCATCTTCTCGATAATCTGTATCCTCCGATAAGATATCGAATCCGAAGCTGCATTGATCTACGTCACGGCGTTTTACCCTCTCGTACAGATTCATCGCATCTCTATCTGACTGATTAATCTCCACGCGTCCCCAAAGACCATGGGAATCTTCTTTCAGTTCCAATGTTCCCGCTTTATTTCTCCCCAACACCAAACGGCTTTCGTGATCAATTAATGCGCGAACATCGCTTCCCAGCGTATCCGAAAACGCTCCCGGCGCCACGCTTTCAGTTGCTCCTGGCCACAACTCATAATTCGTATTAAACACGGAAAAATACCCTTCGATGTAAAGAGCTCCGTCTTCTTCTCTGGTCTGAAATTCCGATGATACCGACCGCATCTGCCTCCGTTCTCTATTCTCCATTTCCCTCACCTCCTTGTATCAATTTTTTCTGATCTCCTACCATTCCAAGAGGGATGTAATTTTCTAATATGACGAGTTCGTCCAAACCTTCGCGTGGCGATAATCCCAGCCAATCGCGCACTTCATTGCCCGTCATAATACCTCGAACATATTGATCATCTCCCACCTGCGCCAGCTGCGTAATGTCGTAATTGTACAGGCTTCTGGCATTGAACTTAAAATACAGGTCCGGACTTATCAATAATTTTCTACTGAGTTCTTGTTCGATGGACTTGGCGATTGGCATAATCGTGGAATCAATGAAGTTATTCCATGCATCACGATTAAATTCACCTACCCCCAAAACAAAAGGCGGCACTCCGAGAATGGATGCCACCGTTCGTTTGTCCAGCTGTACCATATCTGATAATGCAAGATCAGAAAGCGAAAGAGGTCTCACCTCCTGAACTTCAAACTGATCTGCAGGAATTAACCAAGGCTCTCCCGCTTCATTGGTGCTGATATATTCTTCCAGCAATCGCGCTCTGCCTTCTTTATCCGAGAATTCTTCCGTGAGCGCGTCGACTTTAACAATTATGGAAGGCTTCCATTTGGATGCCATAAACCCCTTTTCCGTTGCAGACGCTTGTTTCAAATTCCCTGCTACATCTTTCAGCGCAACCCGATATCCCACTCCCTTCCACGGATAATTAGAATCTGGATTGACCAGAAAGTGCAGTACATCATCTGCACGGTAGTTTTGACCCCCAATTTGTACCTGATAATCAAAATTTCCCTCAGGAATTAGCGAAACCATACTTGGCGGGATTGGCTGCAAATTTTTAATAAAATACCTTCCTGCATCCTCTTGATACTCCGGGTATACAATTGCATTTCCATTGCCATCCAGCAACATTGTTTTGACAATGTAGTGAATAAAGGTAGAACGGGTCATATTACGGTTTGGGTAGATATCCATTTTCTTCGATAGCTCATTCTTCACTCGGATATCCCCATGTTCCGTATTTTGCATCAGGTGAATCGTCATTGTAGAGATAAGCCTTGCGATACGATCTACTCCGGTAACGATTTCCGGATTATGCGATAGAGATGTATATCCGCTGACACACAAGGTTTCATACGCATCCGGAGAACACAGATAACTTACATTGCGTTTTATCTTAGGTTCTGCTCTTGTCTTATTTTTCTTTTGTTTTTTGCTCATTTTTCACCCCACCAACTCGCAGCCTTCTTTGACCGTTCCATATTTTCCAGCTTTCTTACACACGCAAATACCGCAGCATCAAACAGGTCAATCCTGTGTTCTGGCTGCACTTTCTCGTATTGGATCATATCGTCGGTCTTTTCGATGGCCCGAACATTTTCCACACAATACTCAAATGCTTGTGAGTGTAGATAATACAATTTTCCGTTTTTAGCTCGCTCTTCGATATGCCGGAATCCTTCGGATTTTTTGTAATAATACTGCGGCTGATCGACAATGCTGAATCGTGCGGATTTCATACCGATAAAGTATTCTCTACAAAATTTTCGATCGTGTCCGACCTGTTTGATGCGAAACCCTTTCTTTCTCATCAGAACAAACCAATTAACCACGTCTGCATGGTTTACCGTCGGACTATTGCACATAGTCAAAAATCCGTCGTCCTGCCAACCGAAGAGAGGTATTCCATCTTCGTCCGCTTTTTTATGAGCGGCTACAATCGGAAAAAAAGCATGCGTAATGATGATATCCACATCCTTGTAGGTTCCGTATAAGGCAGCGGCAGTCAGATCGTGCAGCCTGGACAGATCCGCACCTCCGTACCAGTCAATCGGCAGTTTTGCCAGCTCATCCAAAGACCAGTTATATTTCACATCTGATCGGCGGAATTCCTCGATATCGAAATACGCCGTTAATGCATTTGTGTACACATTCAGTGATTTTGCAAAGAAGTCTTTTCTCTGCTGCGGATCATTTTGTGCTTGCAAAGCATCGTTCATTAATTCTTCCGGGCGAATCGAAACACCGTAAGCCGGATTCGCCATTTCGTGCACTATAGGATCTGTATAATCGATCTCTCCTGTTTCCGGATTGGGGTTTGCACAACACATGAAAATGAAATATTGTTCATCCTGCACAGTACCATCCAATACCTTGCGACAGTATTTTAAACGCTGCCCAAGAAAAGCCTGCTCATCATCCCCTGCAGTAGATATACCAATCAGCAGCTTATTGGTATACGCTTTCATTGCTTCCTTAAACAGGTTATATTGCTTAGGCTTTTTGAAAGCGTGTATCTCATCCGCGATAGCAATATTGGCATTTAGTGAATCTTGTGTGTCCGGATTTGCCGCCAAAGCTCGTATAAAAAAAGAGCCGTCTCCCAAAGACGCCTCTAAAGAATGTTCGTTATTGTTATCGATGATTTTAACCGCGCCGCCGGACTTCTGATCCTCTCCCATACGTGTTACGTTGTACTTAATAAAATTAAAAGACTCCAGAGATTGCATCAGTGCAGCGGAAGTGATATACACTTTTGATCCGCTCTTTCTGTACCAAAGCCCCAGAGCCCACGCAAGAGAAGCTGCGAAACTCGTTTTTATATTTTTTCGAGGGATGAAAATCAGCGCTTCGTGAAAACGGACGATGTCCGTCCCTGTGAGCCGAAACCCGACCAAATTGTATATGATAAATTTATGGAACGGTTCAAGTAAAAACGGCGTCCCCCGCAGCGGAGTTCCGTCCAATTTTTCTCCCTGTTGATGACAGAATGTTTTTTCTATAATGCCAATGCAAAACTCCGGAGCCTTGCAGTCAATTTCATAGTTAGGATTATCGAGATCGCGAAAAAAACGGTCGATAGCTTGTTGCAGTTCCATACAGGCAATCTTTCTTCCATCGCGTATGCTTTCCGCATATTCCATAACAACCGCCCAGTTTTTTCCTTTATAGGTCGAGGGATTTGATCGCTTCCGCAAGCCCTCCACCCCTTTCTGTTTTAGGTGTTCCTCCCGTCATTTTCTTGTAGCTGGACGGTGTCAATCCTAAGTCGCGCCAATACATTAATGCACTTGCGTTCAGATCATCCCACAAGGTCAATAACGGATTCTTCACCATATTCACCGCGCCGAATTTATTGACGTATTCTACCACGGATTTCCCGCCGGATTTTGTAAATTCCACATGTGTGCGATCCCGTTGTTCCAAAATCCCTGCAAGCGTTTCAATTGCTGGAATATATGCATCTTGATAAGTGCCGAGATCCTGGCATTGTTTTATGATTTTTTTCTTCCATTTTGCCTTCTCCAAAACGGCACCCCCTTTTTG
>UMHV01037330.1_pt1 | contig 38068 bp, 44 predicted proteins | sample 1965621 | NCBI WGS metagenome assembly UMHV01 (sample SAMEA4836108, study PRJEB28245) | human gut metagenome | biome: gut microbiome; material: fecal sample | place: Denmark | collected 2008 | reverse complement strand
TCCTGTTTGCCCAAAAGGGTCAAAGTCGCGTGGCTTTTCCAACGCTGGAGGCAGATAGGAAGAAATGTAAGACCTTAAAAAAAAGAATTATGGGATTCTGGAACACAGTATTGAAATACGGCGGCAAGGCCGCAAAAGGTGTCGGTACGGCAACGGCGGCGACCGGCAAGAGTGTGGGCAAGGCGGTACTGAACCCCTCGCAGACATTACGCGGTGCAGGTCAGGCCGTCAAGACCGCAACCATCGGCGGAGCGGTCGGTTATGTGGGTTGGGAAAAGCTGACCTCCGACAAAAGCGTTGTCCGTATCGTGAGCGATGCCGTTGTCGGCGAATCCGTCACGGACGCCATAGCAGGCACGGCAGACAATGTGCGTGAGATGAAAGACAAAGCGGGGGAAGCGGTCAGTGCGGTAAACGGTGCGATGGCCGGTATCGACAACAAACTGAATGGTGTGTCGAATTTTCTGCGCGGAGCTTCCGGCGGCGGTCTCTCCGATATGTTCGGCAACTTCTTCCGCAACCTCGGCAGCGGCAACGTATCGGGATTGAGCATTGCGGGGTTAATCGCCGCCGCATTCCTCATATTCGGACGCTTCGGGTGGTTAGGCAAGATTGCAGGCGCGTTCCTCGGCATGATGCTTATCGGCAACAATGCCGGTGTATTTCGCACATCGGCTCCGGAGAGCGTAGCGAGAGGGCAATCACTGTCCGTTCCGGTCGAGGAACAGAGCCATAGCGGAGGTATGAGAAGATAGCATAACGAACCAACGAAATAAGGAATGAAATATACAGAAGAAATGATCCTGCACTCCGAAAGCGGCTACTGTATGCCTTTCGAGGAACCGCAGGGAAAGGATGTGGAACTGTCGCTCGGTTACGGCGAGCAGACGGATTCCGCTACGGGAGAGAAATTCTTTCATCACGGCATCGACTTCAACGTGCGGTGCTATATGCTTTCGGCTATTGCCAGCGGTATCGTATCGGGCGTGGGCAACGATCCCGTACACGGCATCTGCCAGACCATCCGTTATGGAGCGTATGAAGTGACATACGGGCACTTGTCGAACATCTTTGCCCAATTCGGACAGCGGGTCAAGGCTGGACAGACCGTAGCCCTGAGCGGTGAGAAGTTGCATCTTGAAGTCCGCTTCAAAGACGAGGAGCTGAACCCGTTGGAGTTCCTGACCATGCTGTACGGGAATATCCGGGCAATGCGTCAGGCGGGAGGATACGATACGAATTCTTCATTCGATTCGGGCATGGCATTCCAGACTGATTATGAAAAGGATAAGAGGGAAATAGAGGGACTGATGCTGCGCTTCCTGCCGTATTACATGGAGGATTTGCAACGTGGAGCGTACAAATTGCCCGAACATACGGAACAGTCGCTCCGCCATATATTCACTATGGGCGCGATGAAAGAGTATTTCTATGAGAATATGCCGAGTATGTCCAATCCGCTCGGATTGGGACACAAGGCCATGCCTCTTGCCTGCAAGGTGCAGAACCTGCTCATCGGGGACTTCCTGAACTATCTTGCCTTGCGGCATGATGTTTACCTCTCCACAATGGGCGGCGACGTAAAAAAAAACTTTATGACGAAGCCGTAACGTCCGGCGGTCTCATCGACCCGTTGGCGGAATTGGATATCGACATACAGAGTTTCGATATACCGAGGATTGTTTCGGTATATCCCGACCGGGCAGGCGTGCGGTGGTGGACGAAAGCATGGTTCAATAACCGCGAGGAGGGCGAAACCTCCGTAGAGATAGAACGGGAACAGGCCATACGCTTCATACACGACAACATTGAAAAGGACGCATGGCTGGAAGAGTTCTTTCCCCGCCAGATGGAGGTTTACCACAACGCCATCGAGCAGACGAAAGAACAACTGTTGAAACAAATAAATATATAAGTACACTATATGGATGGAATCAAGCATAGCCGGCAATTCGCGGAGATAGAACGCCTTGTGAGCGACTATTTCCAGTGCTACCTCGCACCCGTCATGTCGAAGACACAGGCTTACCTCACGAGAAAGCAGGGCGAGGAAATGAAGGAATATTCCACCTCTTTGGGCGGTATCCTGAGCATGATGGCGTCTTCGGCACAACCGATGAGCGACCCTTACCAGGTACTCAAGGTTACGGGCGAGTGGAACTCGAAAAAGACGGAGGATTACATCGAAATGTGCAAGGAGAAGATTTCCAAGGCTACCGATATACAGCAGGATCTTGCATATCTGGCCGGGAAATGGCGCGATTCCGTCGTGCAGGAGGTGGGACGAGAACGGTACGACGCCTTGTCCGAACAGCTCGGCGGCGACCTTGCCTACGCATACATGGACTACCGTGTGGAGCAACTGATGATTGACAAACTGGTCAAGGATCGTATGCCCAAGTCCTCGGCCGACTACATTATAAGAAAGGCAGCGCAGTCGAGCCTTCTCGGACTGTCGCAAACGTTGAGCCGTTCGCCGCTTGCTGAAGATATTGAAGCTCGCGGAGAAGCGGCCTATCGTCCCAGCAAACTGGAAAAAGGAGCCGGGCACGTATTGGGCGCATCGGCGGATGCCGTCATGATGGGCGGCGTGGGTTCGTGGGCATCGCTCGCCAAGTTCATCGGCGCAGACGTGGCAATGTCGGCTGTCGCCTCCCGCTTCGAGCCGAAGAAACCGGAAACGCTCTCAGTAGAGCAGTGTATAAGCAAGGGGGTGTTCGGTAGCAAGCGAAACGTGTTCGACGGTTTCCGTAAGGAAGCGGCAACAATACAGACCGGAAAGAGCGAGCTTATAACAGCTGCCAATGAACAGCTAAAGAAGAAAATACCGGTCTTGAATTTTGATTTTTCAGGATGGATGCACTCATGGAACAACAATCCTTTCGGAATAAGCGGATTCAATGAAAAGGAACGTGGAAAAGATGCAGGGTACAAGAATATACCTCTGGTTGTCGCACCGGGGCAAGAAGAAGCCTACCTGAACGATTTAGCGAAAATGAACGGCACGGAGGCCAAAATCAATCTGGAGCAAACGCGACCGGAAATGGAACAGAGGGAAAAGGTTGAAACTGAAAACAGGCAGGCCGTTATTTCCCCAGAAAAAAACATACCGGGAGAACAGATGGATCAGGCCAACACGAACGGATGGAGCGGATTGCTCGGTACGTTGGGACTGGATGGCATGAGCGATATTACGGGTAACCTCGGATATGTCATGGCTATGTTGCCTGATATTTTGTTGGGAGCGTTCACCGGCAAGACACAATCGTTACGCTTCGGGGACAACCTGCTGCCGATAGCGAGTATCGTGGCAGGCATGTTTGTCCGTAACCCCTTGCTGAAGATGATCCTTGTCGGTTTGGGCGGTGCGAACTTGCTGAACAAAGCCGGACACGAGGTTTTACAAGGGAGAGCGAAGGGAAAACTGAATGAGGATACCGGGCACGATATGCAGTTCCGACGCTATGCCGATGAGCCTCTGAACCCTCGTATCGTAAACCCGATATTGCAAGGTAGTACCCTTATCGCCACGATAGATCGTGTACCCTGCACCATCCAACTCACGCCGACCGTTGCGGATGCCTACCGTGCCGGGGCTTTGCCATTGAATACGTTGGCCAACGCCGTGCTTGCCAAAAGTGACCAGCTTCGCCGGATTGCGTCGCAGAATTACGATGACGGACAGCAGGAAACCATTGTGCGCACGCGAGGCATCCAATAATTCCACGAACAATAAAAGCATGATTATATGAAAGAAAAGTCACCAATCGAAAAGAAAGCCCAGGAGAAGCAAACAGACTTGTTGTCCAAGGCTTTGAGTGAAGCATCGAATGCCGGAGGGCACTGGCTGAACGCTTCGGGAAAGAAATTTCCGCGCCTCTATCCGCAGGGTGTATCCGCCAGCCCGTTCAATGCGCTGTTCATGGCGTTGCATTCGGACAGATACGGATGCAAAACCAACCTGTTCACGCTCTACAGCGATGCCAAGGCGCGAGGTACGGCGGTAAGGGAACATGAGCAGGGTGTCCCGTTCCTTTTCTACAACTGGAACAAATATGTCAATCGGAACAATCCGGAAGAAACCATCGACCGTACTGCCTATCTTCAATTAAGCGAAGAGCAAAAAGCGCAGTTCAAGGGCATCCATAACCGGGAGATCCGCACGCTTTTCAATATCGACCAGACGACACAGCCATACGTGGACAAGGAGGGTTACGAGGAAGCGGTAGCACAGGACGGGACTGCCCAAGAAAGAGGCTACACAGAGGCGGACAACCGACGGCTGCGCAGCCGGTTCAATGATTTTCTGCAGAAAATGCGGGACAATCTCGTTCCCGTGCGTTCGGACGGAAGCGGTGTTCCTCATTACGAGACGGATAAAGATGCGGTCTATATGCCGCGTCAAAAGGATTTCGCGCATTACCACGACTATGTGCAGGAAGCGTTGCGGCAGATCGTGAGTGCTACGGGACACCAGCAGCGGCTTGCACGGGAAGGCATGGTGATGAAGAACGGCATGGCTCCGTCGGAGGATGCGGTGAAATACGAACGTCTTGTCGTGGAAGTGGCTTCCGGAATCAAGATGCTGGAATTGGGGCTGCCTGCACGCCTGTCCGATGAAAGCCTTAAGACGGTGGACTACTGGTGTCGGGAGTTCAAGGAGAATCCATGCCTGACGGATGCGCTTGAAAGCGATGTAAACAATGCGCTCGAAGTCATCCGTAAGGCGGAACGGGGTGAGAAAATCGAGTATGCCACGATGCGCAACAGGCGGCAGACCTCGACCATGCAGGAGCAGATGCCCAAGCATTATTTCGTGGCAAACGAAATCAGCCGCCATCCCGACAAAGAGGCGAAAAGTATCGTCCTCGTCATTGACCGGCAGAATAAATCTGCGGATGTCATCCTGCCAGCCGGAGCTTCGACAGAGCCGGATAACGAGATTCCGGGCATGAACAAAGGACGTATCGAACGGGCTTTGCAGAAGGAGGGAATCGAGCAGGTACATTTTTATAATAACAATGGTGCTTTGGGGTACAGACCCGATGACGGTTACTTCGCCGAGAAATTGGTTACATTGGCCCGGTTGAAGAACCGCACGTTGGAAATGCTCTCCACACTGGATGTGTCATCAGCCGTCAAACGGGCGAATGAGGTCGGTTTCGATGCCGTGCAAATGATTCAGGATGATAAGAACCGCTGGGCACTCTATATCAAGCCTGAAAACAAGAGCGGGTACAGCGTATATCCCGATAAGGAGGACGTGAACCGTTTTTTCTCCACGCTCAAGCAGGCGATGGATAACCTCGACAAGGTGCGCATGGAGCTGGCATACAAGTATTACGCTTTGGCAGAGGTCAAGCCCGACCTGAAAGTGGATTTGTTCGGCAGCCCGACACCGGAAATTGACTTGAACCGGATTCAGCGTGTGTCCGTCTTCAAAACCAAGCAGGACGGCATTCAGTGCGTGGCAACCATCGACGGACAGAAGCTGCAGCCCCGCAGCGTTACTCCGCAGCAATGGCAACGGATGTGGGTGGCGGAGGACAAAAACGAATACAAACGCCATCTGGCTGCCACTCTGTTCGCTGATGTGTTGCAAAAGGGGCAGTCTGTCGGGGAACAGAGACAAGAAGAAAATGTACAACACCAGAATGAAACGGTAGTGGAAAATCATACGGAGGATACGAAAAACGAAGAAAATGTTTTCGTACAGCGTCAGTTCTGGGACAAACTCAAGGAAAAACATCCCGATGCCCTGCAACTGATCCGCACGAATGAAGTGTACCGGCTCTATAATGAGGACGCAGTAAAGGGCGCAGAGATATTGGGAATCGCGATAAAGGAGAATCCGGAACGTGGTTTTTCGTCTTTCGCAGAGTTCCCGAAGGAAGAGCTTGACAGCCACTTGCCCAAACTCGTGCGTGCCGGACAACGTGTCGCTATCTGTGAACAAGCCGCAGAACAACAGGACATCGAGCAGGAAACTCATCGGGGGATTCATAGATAAGGAGGAGTAGTATGAGCAGAAATCAGGAATATGCAGCACAGTATGCGGAGTATGCTATGTTATGTTATTTTCAACATAACATGGCAAATGTTGAGTATAATTTTATGTAATCTTTATTGTTCATGTTATTGATATTTAATTAGTTAATAATATCCTACGCAACATAATTTTAACTATTGAGCTATGAGAACAACTAACAGAAGCCCGTCACTAAGGGCACCATAACAGCATTTAAGGCGCACGTATGAACGTGTTATAACCATATAAATAATCGCTCTTTGACATTTTGCACAACATAATTTTCCAACCGACTATAGACTATCTAAAAAAGCCATGAGTTTCTTGTCGTCTCCCCATTTCCGATTTGGGTTCTTGACATTGGGGGACTCACACTTTTTTAGAGCTTTCATCTTCTGGTCCATACTTATCTCGGCGTAGATATTCGTGGTGTCAATGGATACATGTCCAAGCCAATTTCTAACCGTATTAATGTCTGTTCCAGAATTGAGCAAGTGGGTAGCGGTCGTATGTCTAATAGTATGAGGTGATGGGCGTTTGTTCTTGAGGTTTGGATAATCCTGGCTGATAATGTCAGCATATTTCTTAATAAGAGTATATACGCAGTGACGTGTCATGGGTTTATTGAAACGGTTCAAAAAAAGGAATTCATCCGGTTCTCTTCCTTCCATAAGTGGCTTGAGCAAATCCCAGAATTCAAGCCAAAGAGGGCAAGTTCGCTCTTGTCTGCCTTTTCCGTACAAGGTAACAGTTCCCATCCCTCTCTTCTTAGGCATAATGATGTCACCGACATGTATGTTTATCACTTCGGAAACTCTGGCACCAGTGTTATACATGAGTAAAATCATGATATGATCTCGTTCTGCATACTTGTGGTTTCTGTTGCTTAGTGGGGCTTCTGTAAGTGCCTCCATCTCCTCTCGATCCATGTATGTGATTTGCCTCTGTGTGGTTTTCTTTGAGGGTATCTGTCTGATTTGATGGCACCAATCAATATAGTCAGGACATTTCCATGCTATGAATTTCGCAAAAGACTTGATAGCAGTAAGACGTTGATTTCGTGAGGAAACAGATGCGTTTCTCGTTTTCTCAATAAACTCGTCCAAGAAAATTAATACAATCTCTTTGGAAATGTCATCAATATTCAGTTTGTCAATTGCGATATTTGTCTTTTCAGAAACAAATGAAACAAGCATTCTGAATGTATCTCGATAACTCATTTGAGTATTGTGTGACATGTTACGTGTCACTGTCAGGAATTCGCCCAAGAACAGTTTGAGCCAATAGCCAAGGTAATCAACCTTTGTTGTCTGTGAAGTTTTCATTGTCTTGATTTTTATAGATGTAAAACAATTCGTTGGCTTTCTCTAATATTTCAGGAACCATACTCAGGTAAACAGATGTATGGGATACATTTGAATGGCCCAAATATATGGAGAGTTTCGGAAGCAAGGATTGTACGTCTTTTCCTTCTTTATACCAACTCTTAAGAACGTTTGTTGCGTAGGTGTGACGCAAGTCGTGTATTCTTGGTTGATGTCTTTTTAGTTCGGGAAAATATAGATTGGCCTTCTTGCGAATTTTGGCAAATATGCAATGAAGGGTAACAAAGTTTACCGGTTTCCCCTGTTTTGACACGAAGACGTAATCATTTGGTTCCATTGGGTAGCTATCGGATTTTCTCCACTTAAAGACTTCGTCAATGAGTTTTGCTACTTGATGGTTGTAGGTCACATATCTGGATTTGAAGAACTTGCTATCTTCAATATGTATGATTTGCTGTTTACGATCAATGTGTTTAAACTGAATGGCAAGGGTCTCACTAATTCTTAATCCCATAGCATAGGTCGTCATCAGTATAAAACGTATACATCGAGGATCGGTGACAAGAGATTCAGACTTCACATAAGTCAATGATGCGTCAAACAGGCGTTTCAACTCCTCATTGCTATAAATGTAAGCTGGATGAGTGTCAGGAAAAACAGGCAATTGTTTTGGAACAGGATTAACCGGAGCATATCCTTTTAGATATGCCCATTCGAATAATTTCTTTATAGCACAGTGTTCTTTCTTCCATGCGTTAGTAACGGTTGTGTTCCTTCTGTTTAAGAAGGAAGTACAGTCTTCTTCTGTAATTAGTCCCGTTTCCTTTGATACTCCTACAAATTGGGCAAACTCTCTTATGGTGTGTTTAATCCTTGACTTTTTGTCAGATGAATCCCTGTATTTGAGAGAATCCCGGAAGGCGATATATAATTCCGTAGCTGTCTGAATATTCATAATACACCATCAAAATTTATGTTAGAAACTTCGCGTAAAGACTGGAAATCAACTTTTGCATAAATTCTTGTTGAATCAATGCTTTTATGCCCAAGCAAGTCACCGACTTCCTTCATCGTTTGTCCATTGTTTATTAAGAAAGTAGCATAGCTATGCCGTAATGAATGTGGCCCTTTATGTTTGATTGATACATTATGTAACTCTCTACGCACGATGTCATGTATAGCTTGACTCGTAATAGCCCGAAAAGGAGCCTTGGCACAGAAAAACAAACTATCACTATGTGAGTCATTTTGTCTTCCATGCTGGAGATATTCAATAATTTCTTCACCAACAGAGTGTAAAAGGGGGAAAGTTTGACATTTGCCACCTTTTGCACGTTGTATGCGGATTTGTTCTTTACGCCAATCAATATCTGATATTTTCAAATTTGCAACTTCACTACATCGCAGGCCGTAAGTAGCCAACAACAAAAAGATTGTATAGTTCCTTTTTGCTGATTTCCCTTTGGCGTTTTTCATTCGTTGAAGTATCGTCTGAACAGTATCCCAAGGCATAAATGAAGGCAGGTTTTCCTCTTTATATATTCGCGGAAGGACAACGGCTTCATCCAACCTTGGTTTGCACCATCCTTGTTCTGCGGCATAACGTAAGTAGGAACGAATACGTCCCATGTATGCTTTATTGGTTTGCCTGTTTGTATGGCATGACGTATATATTTTTATACACTTGTCAATATCAATCAACGTGATTGGCTCTTCCGTGTTTTGCTTGCCTATCATGTCATAAAAGTGATGCAGCGAGTGCGATGATGAAGTTAACGTAGCGTATGAGTATCCTCGATATTGTAGATATTGCAGATATTTCTCTATACGGATGTCACTTACAGTTTTGGTTTCCTCCACTTTATACATATTCATGGTTGCCAGCCATTTCTTTGCAACAGTGACGAAAAATGTATCATTCCATTTTGACCCGGATTTCTTGTGCGAACCAGGATCTGAATAATTCTTCCATTTTTTTGCTGCTGCAAATATCTCTTCGTCATTAACCAACCTGATATCTTTGAGTCCCAAAAACTCAATTAAATGAAGCTGGTATTGGGCATAACGACGTAATGTTTTCTTTTTGTGACCACTCAAATGATACTCGTTCAGGAAAGACATTCGTCCTTGGAAGAAAGGAGCAACAATGAGTTTGACTTTATCAAATTTACGTTCTGCAAGTAGATTCACTACGTTGTCATAGTAACGGATATCCAATAAACCGATATACTCCAGAAAATCGATAGAACGGACTACAAATTTTTCTTCATCCAACACCATCTGGTGGGTCTTCTCTTTACGGGAATTTCTGGAAATTGATTTTGCCCATAATTCCGCTTTGCTTACGACTTCGTTTAATGAGATTCGTGTAGTGGCTCCATCTTGCAGATTATAACAAGAGACAAACGCCAGAAGAAGACGCGCCCAATCCTTCAGATGTTCTTGACATAGACCTTGTTCGCTTTTCATAGTGAGAAAGCGAATACGCACTTGAAACAAAGGAGCATCAAGATGCTTTCTTTGCGTCGCCTTAAAACGAAATAATTGTGTTATCATAAATTTATAGTTTAGTGAAACGTATACGCTTAAAAAACGAATATACAAAATTATGTTGCGTAGGATATTATTAACTAATTAAATATCAATAACATGAACAATAAAGATTACATAAATTTATACTCAACATTTGCAATGGAACAGATGCGCCGGTATGGAATACCCGCCTCGGTGACATTGGCGCAAGGAATTTTGGAGAGCAGCAACGGACGGAGCCGGCTGGCACAGAACGAGAACAACCATTTCGGCATCAAGGCCACGCCATCGTGGATCGCAGAAGGTGGCAGGTACGGTCTGTATTCGGATGACAAACCAAATGAAAAGTTTTGCAGCTATGACAGCGTGGGTGATTCATACGAACACCATTCCCGTTTTTTGAAAGAGAACAGCCGCTATGCCGGTTGTTTCAAACTGTCCCCGGACGATTACAAGGGCTGGACGCGAAGTATCGAGAAGGCTGGTTACGCCACTGGCGGCAAGTATGCCGAGAACCTGCAAAAAATCATCGAACAGAACGGCTTGCAGCAGTATGACCGGTTGGTCATGCAGGAAATGGCAGCGCAAGGCAGGGAGTTCGGTGTAGAGAACAATCCACTCCGTGCATCCGGGGAGGTGACGAATGCAAACGGCTACTCGTTCCCTGTCGAACGAAAAGAGTTTCTTTTCGTGACCTCACCTTTCGGTATGCGGCAAGATCCGATGGACGGCACGAAGCAAAAGATGCACAAGGGTGTTGATATACGGTGTAACGGCGACGCGGTACTGGCAACGGAGAACGGCGGCAAAGTTATAGCCGTCAATCACAACAAGAACACTCCCGGCGGCAAGTCGCTGACGGTGGAATATGCCCGTGCGGACGGTAGCAAGGTACAGTGTACCTATATGCACCTAAGCGAAATTTCCGTAAAGGTTGGCGAAATGGTTCAAGCCGGTGAGCGGCTCGGAACATCCGGCAACACGGGGACACGGACAACGGGTGAGCATCTGCACTTCGGAGTGGCGAACATTTATGCCGACGGGACACGCCGTGACATAGATCCTGCGGCGTATCTGGCGGAAATCGCCCAAAAGGGACAGCTCAAACAACAAATGCTGCATAACGGCAATGACCTGCTTGCCAAATATAAGGAAGCGGAAGCACCATCAGTCGAAAAGAATCTTTCACCCGACGCCTGGATGAAGAAGCTGCTCTCCTCGGAGGACAGTGGTGTGGGCTTGTCAGGATGTAACGACCCGATTGTGGAAATGGCTATGACCGCTTTCGCCTCCCTGATGCTTCTGGCGACACAGATTGACAACCGGAACGAGGAAGAGCAGAAAGCGGCAATATCGGCGGCGATGGACTCCCGGAACATCGACTTGAAGCCGTTGTTACCGAACATGAAAAACTGCGACCTGACCATCGGTGAGAACGGCAAGGCCATTCTACGGGTGGATAATGGCGAACTGCGCGTCTCTCGTGAGCTGACTGCCGCCGAACTGAGCCGGATGTCGGCTACGTTGAATAATCACGCTCTTCCGGAGGAGACCAGACGGATGCGTATTGCCGGTATGCTGAACACGATTATCCTGTCGGAGGCGGCCTCACAGAATTTTGAGCAAGGGATGTCCCAACAACAGGGACAGACGGAGAACCTGAAAAGATAAAGGCATGGCGATATGATAAAATGCGTGATGATACAGCTATGCAAATGTCTGGCAGGGATTTCCATCCTTGCCCTGCACGTACTGTTCTGCTATCGTCTGTTCGGATGGATAGGGACACTTATTATCGTGGGCGTGCAACTGGTTATCGCCGGATGGATAGTCTGGGCGATGATACGCGCTCCCGATTAGTTTCCATACCCTACAGTTCAACATCAATAAACCCCATGTCTCACTTGTCGGATGATCCATGTATCATTAAAGACAGAAAACAGATGATTAAATGTAATGTTACGGTATGCGGCGTTATCGGCCGCGATGCGTCGATGCGCACGAATAAGGAAGGAAAGTCATTTCTGACCTTTCCGCTCAAAGTCATGGTTCCGGGAACGGGCGGCCAAAATATGAATATCGAGGTGGATGTCCGCAAGGACGGCAGTCAGGAAGAGACCGCCGGCTATCGGAAAGGCTCGCATGTCGAAGTGAGGGGTACGATGTATCTCAAACGCCGGGGTGAGAAACTCTATTTCAACCTTTTCGCCAATGAAGTGTGCAATGCTTCGGCGGATGATGCGGATGGAATCAAGGGTGAGCTGGTATTTCGCGGCAAGGTGGGTCAGAACATCGAGGAAAAAAGGGATAAGAAAGAACAGCCCTACACGGTGTTCTCTGCATTCAGCGCGGAGAAGGTCGATAACGGCTTCGAGTACCAGTGGGTACGCTTCTTCTGTTTCGGCTACGAGCGTGAAGAGTGGTTGCAGGCCGGTGTGAAGGTGGATGCCAAGGGGGAAATGAACCTGTCGGCACACAACGGTAAAATCAACCTGTCCTGCAAAGTAGAAGAGCTTGCACAGCATGTGTCGGATTCGTCTAACCACAATCAGTGACGCTTATGGCTGGGTACAGAAAAAAGAATGCCGACGGGCCCAACAGCGAAGACAAGGCTCTTGACCTGTTCGCGGAAATGATGATCGAGAAAATCGAGAGCATCCGCAAGGACTGGAAAAAGCCCTGGTTCACCGAGGGCGCGTTGCAATGGCCGAAAAATCTTTCAGGGCGCGAGTATAACGGCATGAACGCATTTATGTTGTTACTGCATTGCGAGAAAGAGGGATACAAAATCCCACGTTTCTGCACGTTCGACTGTGTGCAGCGGCTCAATAATCCCGGCAAGGACGGAAAGGAACTGCCTCGTGTCTCCGTGTTACGCGGCGAGAAGTCCTTTCCGGTCATGCTGACCACGTTTACGTGCATCCACAAAGAGACAAAGGAGAAAATTAAATACGAGGATTACAAGAAACTCTCCGATGATGAAAAAAAGGAGTATAATGTCTATCCGAATATGAAGGTGTTCCGGGTCTTCAATGTGGCGCAGACCAATTTGCAGGAAGCTCGTCCGGAGTTGTGGAAAAAGCTGGAGGAGGAAAATGTACGTCCGGCAATTGAAAGTGGCGAGCATTTCAGTTTCGCACCCGTTGATACGATGATAAAGGATAACCTTTGGATTTGTCCGGTTACACCGAAACATCAGGACAGTGCCTACTACTCGATCAAGAATAATGAAATCATCGTTCCGGAAAAGGAGCAGTTCAAATCGGGGGAATCGTTCTATGGAACGCTTTTCCACGAGATGACGCACTCGACCGGTGCGGAAAGTGTACTCGACCGGTTCAAACCGACATCATTCGGTTCTCCGGAATATGCACGCGAGGAACTGGTAGCCGAACTCGGCAGCGCACTGGTCGCCCAACGTTATGGTATGACCAAGCATATCAAGGAAGACAGTTGCGCGTATCTCAAAGGGTGGCTCGATGAGTTGAAGGAATCGCCTCAATTCATCAAAACCACGTTGCTCGATGTGAAAAAAGCGGCCTCGCTGATTACGCAAAGGGTGGATAAGATTGCGCAGGAGTTGGAACAGCACATCGGCGAGGGACAAGAGGTTTCCTCGAAAGAAAAGGTGTACTATTCATCGGTGGCTTATCTCCAGTCCACCGATGACACGAGGCAACTCGACGAACTCAAGGACAAAGGGGACTATGAGGGATTGCTGACGCTCGCCAAGGAGTATTACGACGGCAACGGCATCAACGAGAAATACACGTATTCATCGCCTAAGAACAACAAGGGTGACGACCTTCTTGTCGAAGATAAGAATTTTGCCGTAGTGTACAATGGGAGTGTCGGGGGAACATACGAAGTGATGTTGAAATTCACGGAGCAGGAAATACGTGACCATATCCGGCATTATGGTGTCGATCTTGCCGGAGAGACAATCAAAGAGGTTGCCAAGGATATGGCCGCAGAGCAGTTCTCCGCTATGGCACAGCAAAAGACACCGGCATTCGAGATGCCAAACGGTGACGTGCTGTATGTTGAATACAACCGGGAATCAGATACATTGGATGTAGGACAGGCTGCCAATGCAGGCATTATTGTTAAACATCGGTTTCCGTATGACCACAATGCCGAATTGGACACCAATCTGCAAAAGGTAAATGAAAAGCTGAACGAGATGGAAGAATATCGGGAAGAGCTACAAGAGGCAGAATACAGCGGCGGAATGCGGCGTTAGAAGGCGATGTATAAGCGATGTGGAGCGGACTGTAAAAGTCTGCTCCACGTTTTTATGGCCTGCACCGATGCCATAGATACGATGCAGGCTGTTCATATTATTGGTTCAATAAGTAGTCAATCATTGACTGTAGGTTTGACAGGTCACAATATTGATTCCGTCCACCGGTGTAGTCCTTTGCGTGCATGGCTGTACGTATAAGGAACGAACCGAGTTCTATTCTAACACCACTGCCCATTCGGGAAAATGTGGATGAGTGACTGATATAAACGAATTTGCCGTTACGTTCAACAAAACAAGAGGTGTCGTAATGTCCTTTAGAATTGGATACTGTCGTTGCATCAACGGCTTTTGCATATTTGGAAATCTCACGTACCAAAGCGGTTTGGAAATTGCGGTATTCCTTTGAAACACAACCGCCTGCATCCGCAAGAACGGAAGACTGCCATTTGGTATAAAAATTCTGTGCCATATTGATTTTTATTGTTGATTATGTAAGTAATTTCTCCACTTCTCACCGTCAATAGTCAGCTTTTTCAATTCCCAATCGTATTCCACTTCCGGCATATTGGTATAAGGGAAATGAACGGTATAGCCTATCTGTCCGTAAGAGCAATGCAGAGGGGTAACACAAATCTCCCAACCGAAATAAAGTTGCGGTGTGCAGTATTTCCGCCAGTCGAAACGACCTGCGGCAATATTGCCGCAAAGTCGTTTAAGAGTGTCGTTTATTGTCATTTCACACCTCCTTTACTTAGGATTGTGAGTTGGTTCGGACAGTCAGGAAACCAATAGGCATCACTGTCTATATATACGCATCTGCCGCCATTCCAAGGCTTTCTGAAAGCCAACACCTCTTTGGGGCCGAATACCACTCCGTAATCATTCGTGAACGCCACCATATCGCCAACAGCCAAATCATTGTCTGTTTCCATCACCTCTGAAAGCCGGTTGAAAAACTCCATGCCTTCAGCTTCCCGTTCCGCTCTCCATTTCCGGAACTCCTCTTTGTGACTTCTCGGTGTGGGTATCGGTGATAATTCCGACGCAAAAACCTCTGCTTCCGAAGCACCGCTTGAAATCAGAATAATGCTGTCACTATCCACTTCTTCAGGTGCGGAAATCACTTTATACTCTCCGTCAGACTTGCCATTGTCGGGGTCATTCCAATAAAGGAGATTGCCTTGCTTGATAAAATCGAATTTTCCCATTGTCTTTTGATTTATTGATTTTTTATTTTCCCTTTTCTTGAAGCCTTTCGACTTCGCCCAAAGGGGTTGTTTCATGTGCGTTTCAAACGGAGGATGCAAGAACAATGGGCAAGGAACCGGAGATGAAATTTTATGAATACCGTAATATGTGATTGCGGAAGGTTCCGTCAAATTTCATTTCAGGTAGCCGTAGCGATACTTGAACAGTGTTCGTCCGCCGTACCTTTGCACGCGAAACAAGCTGGTGGCGCAGGTCGGGGCAACGAGAAGATTATACTGGTTAGAATCGGGGGACGTTATGGATAAAAAGGTAGTGTAGTCGCTTACGGAGGCTCGACAGAGCATGATTATAAAAGGAGTCGGGCTACCCATACAGGATAGAATGAAACCACCCGTTGTAAAAACGGGTGGCTGTCGGATAGATATTGTTGGCAAATATCAGAAATGATAATCAATAACTCCCCCAATGTAAAGTATCGTACCTGGCTCAAGATTACAAACAAACTCCATGAACGCAAAGGATGGTTCGGCAAATGACTGGCATCCATCTCCGTCCAAATAGAAATGATAAGCGACATCCAAAGGGTTTTCGATTGCTTGTCTTAGATTATAGGACACACTCCATGTCAGCATATTTTCAGCAGTAAGAACTTCCGCTTTCTTCCGGATATTGGCGACATACTCCTCTTTCCATTGCTCTATACCGCCATTGTAACGCATAGTGTCTTCAGATAAAAGCTCGAACATACCTTTGGGTAGAGCTGAATTGACCAAATAGGCAATATCCTCTTTACGGCTTTCATCATCTATATCCGCACAATAATCGTAAAAACTGTTATCTCCTTGCTGAAGTGTGTCCTCATTCAGATAGTTGTCTTTTTCTATCTGCATTGTCGAAATTTGAAAAATCCTGCTGTGCATAATTTTGATGTTTAATTAGTTGAACATTGTTTTTATTTCCCTTTTCTTGAAGCTCTCGGCTTCTTGTCGGGATGATTTTTATGCAGGATACACAGAGGGGAAAGGACAATGAGACCAGTAAACAGTGAACGGGATGGAACGGAATACCCAAATCTGTGATTTGAGGAAGGCTGCCGGGAACATACGGGAACCGTTAGCGCAGCGGTACTTGGCGACAGTCCGGACGCTGTACCTTTGCATATAAAATTCCACCGGCAAAGAGTGCCGATGGTGAGATAGAGATAGGGAAAAGACAGAATCGAAAGTATATAAAAGACAGTTCCTATATAAAAGGATTGACGGCTACGCAACAAGCAAAGTCTCTCCAACCTGTTATACGGATTGGAGAGACTTATGAAATAATGATTTGATGTTGAATGTGGTCTGCATACCGTCATTTCAGTTTCAGCATTTCTCCGAATCAGTCCGATACCGAAAATTCGTAGATGTTGCAGAAAGCATCGGGATTCTGGCTGTCCCATTGCTCGGTAATCGCAAGGATTTCCTCTACTGACTTGACGCATTGACCGCTGATTTCCTCGAACCATTTGAACATATCTTCTTTTTTAGAAAAATATTCCTTGTGCCAATTATCATCAGGCGTACATAGGTCGGCAATGTATTTGTCGGGAAAATATCTGCCTTCTGTATCGTTCGTCCAATATTCAGCCATGCCCGGTTCTTCCGACTGATAGAAATAGCGTAACGTCGGAAATTTCTTGCATACCAACTCGAAAGTTTCATCACACGGACACCAAGCCGTTTCTGTAGTGAATTTAAGGACATCGCCATCCATTTCGAGGTTACTCCAGTCTCCCCGACAACGGATTTCATTCCAATCTTCACCCAAAGCATCCACAAGGCAACCCAGCCATGTTGTTCCAAAACCGTTTGGAACGGACGGTTCTTTCCGTTCTTGTAATTCCATCATCAACTCGTAGAGATTTTTCACTTCTTTTGCATCGCCCTCTATGGCATACGATGCACTGCATTATCTAAAGAATAGCATTATCTAAAGTACAAATATTTTAGAAAAGCTAACCTGTTGTATATTAGACAAACTTTATATGTAGATGTTTTGATAATATTCAATGGGGGAATGATAGTTTTTGAGTAATATTAAGCGAACCTTTAAATTATAGAAGTTATGACTCAAAAACAATTATTACGAAGAGACATCATCAAGATTTGTAAGAAAGAGTGCTTAAGGTATAAATTAAGCTCTAATTACACATCAATGCTACTTCAAGGTGGTCGTTCTCTTGTTAAATTCATGCAAGAAAAGAATGCAAATGACTACACCCCTGATGTAGGTTTGGAATTTAGGATATATGTACATGGAATCCGAACAAAAAAGTATGCTGATGAAATCAGCCGTGTCATTGATATGCTCAACTCTTTTATAGACAGTAAACTATTCGTATTTCAAAAACAAACTCCAAAGTATTTTCCCGGAATTTTTGGACAGTATGTCGTAGAGTACATAGAATATCTCAAGACAGAGACAAATCTTAAAATGTCCTCGATTAAGATATATGAACATTCGCTGAGCATGTTCAGTCAGAAGATGCACCATGCAGGAGTAGATTTAGAGACCATATCATTGGAACATTTATTGAATTTCTTTTCATCTCTTCAAAACATGAAACAAGAGAACGTGAAGAATGTGAAAAACTTTCTTCGCTACATGAAAGATCATGGCATTATTAAACATGATTTATTACTTGACTATATTCGACCTACACGTTACATAAAGGAGAAGGTTCCATCCTACTACGCAAAGGAGGAAGTCCTACAAATCGAAAATAGTGTGAATAGACATTCTACAAAGGGAAAAAGGGATTACGCAATGTTGCTGTTGGCATCAAGGTTGGGACTTCGTTCTGCCGATATTAGAAATCTCAAGTTTTCAGATATTGATTGGGACAGGAATGAAATACATATACGACAAATAAAAACACAGAAGGAGGTAATATTACCATTGCTGGAAGATGTCGGAGTTTCACTGATTGATTACATAAGGAATGCAAGACCACAAACTTCATTAAAGGAAATATTTGTCTCGTTTACACCTCCTTACCGGGTCATTACATCCGCAACCTTTTCCACAATGGTAGCCAAATATGTCTTTAAATCTGGTATCAAATGTGATGGGAAACATCATGGCAGCCATACTCTTAGACACAGTTTGGCTACCAACCTGTTGGGGAGCAACGTTTCAGTTCCAACCATTTCATCAATATTAGGACACAGCACCACGGAAAGCACGAAAAAATACTTGACTATAAATTTGTCATCATTGTTGAATTGCAGCCACGATGTGCCATCGGTAGAAGATAATTTCTACAAACAGGAAGGAGGTGTATTCTATGTCTAAAGTGATCTACCAATCAGTATTTTCTGATTATTTCAATTCTTTTTGCGAGCAACGGGTTAAGTTGGGATATTCAGATGTTGAAATGCGCCTATTCTTCAAGGTGTTTGACAGTTATTTCTATAACAAAGGGATTGATACTGTATTTGTCACAGAATCAATTTATAATAACATGATGGATTTCTTGACCAATGAAAACGGACGAAACCGATATAGGTATGCTTCCAAATTTTCCATGTTGATGAAATATATGTCCCGTTTAGGTGTGCCTGTATATATACCCAGAGTAGGTAAGATTCCCAAAAACAATTTTATACCGCATATTTTTACCCATGAAGAGTTATGTAGAATTTTCAACGCGGCAGACCAATTGCGATTGCCTAAACCATACAGTCGCAGTGTAGTTATAATCATGCCTGCTATATTACGATTGTTATATAGCACAGCTATGCGTATAGGGGAAGCTCTCGCATTAAAAAATGAAGATGTAGATTTGGACTGTCAGACCATAACTATCAAAAATACTAAAAATAGATGCCAACGAATTGCACCAATTAATCCATCGCTTAAGGTTGTATTGAAACAGTACATCTCATACAGGAATCAAATACCCATAAAAGGAATAGAGAATGCCTCTTCTCCATTCTTCGTGAATCTGTCTGGAAAATCTTGTAGCCAACACTCTGTGTCAGCAAGGTTCATTGAAATTTTGCAAAACGCTGGTATCCCATACAAAGGACATCATCAAGGCCCAAGGCTACATGACATCCGACATACAGCCTGCGTTCACACAATGGTAAAATTGGTTAAAGAAGGTAAGGATATTTACTGTGCAATGCCATACATAGCAGCTTATATGGGACACAAGAGGCTTGAATCCACAAATAATTATTTGCGATTAACCCAAGAAATATACCCTGATATTATCAAAGCAACCAAAGCAATAGATAAACTTTTTGATGACTCTGTATATGACAATTTTAATTTTGAAGACAGCTATGAATAATTTTGTATTTTCTGAAGTTTTGGAGAAATTTTTCAAAACGTATTTGCCCGGCGAAGTAGGAGTAAGCAGTAATTCCATTCGTTCATATCGAGACACCTTTGTGTTATTTTTCGAATATATGGATAGGACAAATAAAGTAAAACCTGATAAAGTCAGTCTTTCTCATTTCAAGAAAGAAGAGATATTGCTCTTCTTAAAATGGCTGGAATAAATCAAAGGCAATAGCATCAGTACAAGGAACCAACGTTTGGCCGCCATTCGTTCATTTTGTAACTTAGTAATGTTTATTTGTCCGGAATATGTACACAACTGTTCTGAAATACGCTCAATAAAGTATAAAAAAGCAGTCAAAGATACTGTTAAGTATATAACCATAGAAGAAGTAACAGCCTTATTATCGCAGATTGATACTCGGACAAAATCAGGCCGACGAGATTTGACATTGTTATCTTTACTTTATAACACAGGAGCAAGAGTACAAGAAGTGATTGATCTCACACCTTCAAACTTTAGGCTTGAGAAACCGGCGATTGTTGAACTATACGGGAAAGGTCGAAAGAAAAGAATTGTCCCACTTGATGAACCTATTGCGAAACTACTGCAAGGCTATATGAGAGAACAAGGCTTGTCAAGTGCCTTTAACGCCCACCATCCGCTCTTTTTCAATTCGCAAGGCAGTAAACTAACTAATCCTGGCATATCATACATAATAAATAAGTATGTCAGTTTATTGAAAGCGCAAAACGCTGAAATGTGCAATATAAACATCACACCTCATGTGTTTAGGCATTCAAGAGCCATGCACCTCCTTCAGGTAGGTATTCCTTTGATATATATACGAGATATATTAGGACATGTTTCAGTCCAAACAACGGAAATCTATGCGAGAACCGATTCTAAAGCCAAAAGAGAAGCCTTGGAAAAGGCATATGAAGATATTGGTATTATAGAGCCTGAAATAAAATCTTGGGACAAGGATTCTAAACTTAAAGCATTCTTAAAAAGTTTAGTATAATATTATCCGAAGATGGATCTTAAAGTAGTCAGTTAATAATATGATTAACAACATATTTAACTGGCTACTTTTGATAATACTATTCTTTATATAATGTTATTTATCAAAAGATTTTGATAAACTGCACCAATTTGGCATAAATGTAATTTTTAAGTTAGACTTTATTTTTCCCTTTTATCGAAGCTCTTTCGGCTTCCTTGTCGGGATTGATTTTTATGCTGAATCAACAGTGGAAAAAGGGCGAATAAGACAAATAAACAGCGGACTGATTCTACGGAATACCCAAATCTGCGATTTGCGGAAGGCTGTCGGAGAATCCGGATGCCGTTAGCGATAGCGGTACTTGGCAATCGACCGAACACTGTACCTTTGCATACAAAATCTCACCGAACAAGAATAGCCGATACTGCGATTGGTGGAATAGTGAATTACATAAAAAAGAGTGTCATTCCGCAGAACGACACTCTGGCTATTTATAACAGTTAATACAAAAGGGCTATTATCCCTCGGTGAAAAACAGCTCCACTTTCGTGTGTCGGTTGGCTTCAGCCGATACATGGTCGGCTATTCCGCCTCTGCTCACCTTGATGATTCTTTCAACCGGGATACCGCGTCGTCCTAATTCCGCAACGATATAGTCTGCCCTCGACGTACTTAAAGAGTTATTGAGAACCGGAGTTCCCGTTGAACTGTCTGCCGCACCTGTTACTCTTACGGACAATCCGTATTTGTTCGCCACACGAGCCAGTTCATCGAGATTAAGCATCTGCGAGGCATCCGTCAAATGAACCGTATTCAGGTTGAAAAAGAAATAAACAGGTGAGCCGATACATTCTCCGACTTGCATAAGTTTCATATCCTCCGAACCGTTTATGGCCAATTCTTCGGGTAAGCGACCATTATTGACATATTGGGTATTTGTCGAATCAAGTGGGGAAATACCGTTCCAGTGTCGATTTCTCAATCTTGCCATAAGTGAGTTCAGCCCGCTGTAATTATTCGTGGGATAGCCTTGATGCTTGCCAATGCTGTCTTCCATGATAAGACTGCCGTATTTGTCGAGCAGTCCCTCAATCTCTAAAATCTTCTTCAATTCAATAAATGTCCGACGGTTCCTGTCGTTCAAGTCTGCATAACGCTTATTTTCTTTTGACAGGAAGTTGGCATAATCCACGAGCCATTCGTTCTGACGGACATAAGGCGTTGCATCCACCGCACGTTTCCAGCCAATCTTTCCGAGGTGAAATGCGAAGCCGGCTGTCAGCGACAGCATGTGATCACCGAGACGGTTCGAGTGTCCGTAGCCGTCGAAGTTCTGAAAGGTGGTAGTGCCGGAGAGTTCCAACAGGGCACTTACCTGTCTGGAAATACGGTATTGTCCTTGCACCCCGTATGAGATAGCCAATGGGTTATGCCCATTCGTGGCATTATGCAGGAGTCCGATTCCGGCAAAAGGTGCGAGATTCCAGCGCACTTGATCTTGCCGGGCATACCTGCGGCCGAGTACATTCCATAGCAAATCCGCATGGATATGATGGTAGTCCTGAGTGGACAATGCACCATCCTTGAACTGTAAACCGCTGTAGTTGATACGTGCACCGACCGATGGCGTGAACCATTTGCCGACGGCAAGGCTGTACGAGGGTTTCAGGCGTCCGAAAAGATCTTCACAACCGAGTGGTGTGCCGAGGAATGCGGTCGCACCTCCGGCAATGCTGACAAACCAGTTGCCGGTACGGGACATCGGAAGAACCACTCCGTCGAGATAGATGGGTTGCATCGGTTGAAGTTCCTCCGTGATATTATAGAATGACGGAGGTTGGACAGTATCTCCCTGTATGGAGTGTACACCTGCGTGTGCCTGAAACGAGCAGAGCACAGCGAAAATAAGAATGAGTTGTTTCGTCATATTCCAATGATTTTATTCGTTATACTTTTGATTTATCGTAAGATGTGTGCAACTTGCCGTTTGGGCTTTTTGCCGATGGCCGGACGCATCATACGGCTTGCCATCCTCATGCAGCGAAGTGCCCATGCACGGTTGTCCTCGTCCTCGTCACGTCCCCATTTCAGGTCGCTTTTACTGCCTCCACCGCCACGAGTTTCGGCAAATGTGGTGGCATCATCGACCATTCCGAGGAACAACATCGTTGCACAGTGCATTATGTCTGCGCCCTGTTCCGCGATGGATTGAACGAGTGAGCCGTCGAATAGCTGCCGTTCCGACATGTCCATTTGTGCCGATACATTCCGGTATTCACCGACCACACTTTCCAGCAATACGTCTTTGAGCAGGGTGTCCACTTTGGAGTGAACATCACGTGAATACTTGTAGGCTTCTTTCTTGAGTTCTTCGGTACGATCCTTAATGGCATCCATGTCCTCCTTGAGGTCGGTCAGTTGCCGGTCAGCGGCCTGTAACTTCTGTTGCTTGTCTGCCAGTTGTTTGTTGATGCCCACCAACTCTTTTTCCAATGTTTGAATTCGGATTGCCAACTCTGCCGCATTACCGCTATTCGCTTTCAAATCCCGTTCGGCTGCCGACAGCAGAGCCTCTTTTTCCGCTTTTGACTTTTCAAGGTTATCGACCATTGTCGTAAGTCCTTTGACCCTGCGCTCTGCCAGACGGATGTCCGATTGAAGTTCGGAGAGTGCCTTTCGGTGACGGTCGATATTTTCCTCGATGGTTGTACACTCCTCGGAGAGCATACGGCGATACTCTTCGGTTGTCCTGTGGCGTGCGCCCGTTTCGGATATGCTCGTTCCTCTCGACATTCCCCATTTCGTATTGACTTCGGCAAAAAAGTCGGTATGGAGCTGTTTCATCCTTGCACTATATTCAAACTTGTCCTTTCCGGCGAAAATCTCCTTGTACGCAAACCGTCCGTCTTTGATTGGCAGAAGCGTACAATGCACGTGTGGATTTAACTCGTCCAGATGTACAATGAATGCGGCGATGTTCTGCTCACCGTACTTGCCACTAACGAATGAGTACACGTCCTTTGCCCAACGTTCGATGTCGCCCTCCCTCTCGATGCGTGTATTGTCCGCACCGTTTTCAAAGTCCACCTGTTGTGTACCGAATGCGAGTTCGTGCATCCGTTCTCTTGAACCTCCGAAGATAATATTTACAACAGTGCGGAACTTCGGTTCAACCAGCCCCTCATTGGGGTCTTTGATTCCGCGATCACTTAATATGTCCGCAATCCGTTTCGGAATGCTACGGCTTTTGTCGATAGTGCGTATTTTTCCACCATGTGTAATCTCGAAGTTCAGATGTTCACGAGTCGGGTCGTAATTGCCTATCTCAACCGCTCTATTCCAGCCTTTCTCTGTCCATCTGCGCATATGCTCGTTGCTTTGAGCTGTTGTTACACCTTTCGATACTCGTACATCGAGTACCTGTTTAGCATTTGCCATACTCTTTTCATGTTAATACGTACAATCCGTCATGTCCCAGCTTGCTGCTTGTATGGACACCGCTCCCGCCGATGAATGTCGGTCGGGGTATTAGGCTACCCCTTCCCTTTGTTTCGTGGCATACGGGCAAGCCCGTGTGTCTCCTATAACCGGCAGGATACCTGTGACGGGACAGAGGCGGATTGTTCGAAGTTATACAATCTGTTTCCGGTTCCCGATTTAATCCGCTGGCTCCTGTATCCTTGCCAAAAGCGATAAAAAGGGTTTGCGAAGCGATTTGAGGCGTTCTTTGTCATCGTCCGTGTCGAAGGTCGTTTCACACGCTTCGGTGTCGAGAATCAGCTCTGCAAGCTCTTTGGATGCCTCGATGAAGGATACCCATTCTTCATCGAGGTCATGATGAAAGAAGTCAATGAGCGGCGAGCTGTCATCGAATCTCGATTTGCGCAGCACTCGTTGCAAGGCAGCGTAGGCAATACATCCCAAGGCGGTCTTCCGAATCTCCTCTTCCTGTTTATTGGCGTGTGCCGATGCTGTGTCGATATGACTGTCCAGACAGTGACGGCTCTCGTATCCGGTCATTCCGGTCATCGCCTGACGGACGACCTGACCGCATAGGTTGCCGACATCCGCAGGGGTCGTTTTGCCAACTATCCAATCGGACAATACTTCTTGCAGTTGTATGGCAAAGTCCGGCTGTCGCTGTACAACGAATGCGGCCGAAGACTGACCGGATTGCACGGGCATGGTGACGACTATACTCTTTGCGAGCCTGGTGCGTTTCAATTGTCCGAACGCTTCCAACGTTTCCAGAAACGAGCGGACAGTGGCACGATGCCAATGCCACTCCGTCGCAAGGTCGGAAATGGTCACATGACACTGGCAAGGCTGAAGGTCGTAGTCCTGTTTCCTTAGAAAAGGGGAAATAAAACCTGCCAGCGATTTGTCCAGCAGGTCACTATAGGCTTCCGTCCGCGTCTTTCGTTCGCCGACTTTTTCTTTAAGGTAGTCGAACACCTTTACATCCGCCACTATGACGGCAGGGATTTCTTGCTTATTTTTCATTATCTTCCTGTTTTTGATGATTATTATTTTGCGGATGAACCGAGTTGCCGTTATCCGCATTATGCGGCAACCCTGCGTGATGATTATCGTAATACGATTCGGACAGTGTTTGAGAATACTTCACCCATTCGGTACGTTTTTCCGCGTCCTTGCATTCGGACATGACCCGAACAGAGGGATAGAACAGGGCAGCCAAAAGAAGAAAGGTAATAGTTACCGACAGCGTGTACAAATGCGGTACGAATCCGATGACCACTGTGACCACTGCAAGGATGACAAATGCACGAGGGCAATCCAGCAACTTGCGGAACCAGTTATCCGTTCGCTTAAACGAGAACATGGCGGCACAGACTCCGGTAGATAACAGGATGCCAAATTCGCCTATATGACCGCACGCATATACATAGTGAAAAAGTAACAGGCATATCAGCCAAATTTGCGCATAGAGTTTGCGAGCCTTGTCGCTTCGTGCCATTGCCATGTAAAAGACTGCCATGCACCGTTTATTGCTCTTGTACAATGTCAGCGACACCGCAAAGGGTATAGCATAGAAAATGAGTTGCAGAATATTCAATAACATAGGTAGTATGGTTTTTCGGGTATGTGAATGGGACGCACCATGAGCTTCAATTGTACAGTGCCATAAGTCGCCAACCGGATAATGGTTTCGGCATCTGCTGCAGAAAGGTACATCGCCGCCTTTTTGATGCGTTGTTTGAATTGGTGGTTCTGCTTGCGATAGGTTGCCAACGCCTTGTCCAATTCATGCTCCGGAATATGCCATACTGTCCCTTCAGCATATTCACCTTGCGTTTTGAATGCACGCAACACCAGCGTGCGGGAAACGAGATAGTCAGTCCTGTCGGTTCTCGAAATGATATTCTCCTTGTAAAGATTGTCATCGACAACCTCTATCCACGTCCGGTAGGCGTTGATGCAATAGACCATTTGTCTGTACAGCGTGTTCCTCATATAAAATTCATCAGCACATCGGCCTTGTCTTTTTTATACTTCAAGAATCCGCCTTTGGAATGGAGTTCCAAATCGAGGCACAAGTCTCCGTACATCTGTTCCAAAGAATCATAGATCGTGACGATGATGCTGTTTACCTTGCCCTCAGTATCCGTCTTGGCGTTCATCTTGAACATCTGCCCGAAAGCCGGATTCGAGTACGCACAGGTGCTATGCCCGAATTTCTCGGAGCGCATAGGGATGTGGTGATAGAGCGTTATCAGCTCCATATCGTCCTCGAACATATCCATTACCTCGTCCAAATCATAAGGATTGCGCAACGGAAACGTAAGCAGTACATAGTCACCGTAGAACTGCGGTTCCTCCATAGTCGTCACATCAAGCAACTGGGGCAGTTGCAAGGGAACGAACGTCATGAAGTCATCATAGAAGTGTCGTAACATAATCATATTGTTTTTCGTGTTATATCATTACAGGGTGTGTATGAATGCCTCCAACAGCATTCCGGGCAACTCGTCCAGCCGGTTGTTCCCAGATTGCAGGATTTTACCCAAAACCTCGAAAGCGTCGGAGGTCTGCATAGCAAGCGTGTCAAGATGCCGTCTCTCCTCGGATGAAAGCAATGCCATACAAAAGCCGTCCATTGAAGAATAAGGCTGGAGGAGCATCCAGATATAGGCTTGCGCCTGTGCCGGTGTCCTGACTTTTTTATCGCGGATGTTGTCGATACAGGTCTGAACATTCTGAATCAACCTGCGGTTGGTGCGCATGGCTAAATAGACCATTGCGTCCTGATAGGTGATGTCGTTCCGCTCGGCGGCAAGGAATACCTGTGAGCAGCATCGCTCCGTATTATGTGTGATATCGGAAAGATCCACACCATCGAAATCGGGCAGACGTGAGAGGAAAGCACGGAATGCCGCATCCTCTTTTTCGATATAAATTGTCAGGTCGGCTATACAGTGGATGCCGTAATCAATTGTTTGTGTCAGTACGTCCCTATAGGCAGCAAGAACACGTTGCCGATTCCCCGGACAGACGGGGCGGCTGTTCAACGAGGTAAAGAACGGGCGGATTGCTTCAGCCGCACGATGCAGTTCTGCATCTTTTAGATGCAGTGAAACCTGTTCTTTGACCAGCAGCACATCCTTATAGGTACGGGACTTCGACAAAGCCAGTCGGGAAAATTCCATTCGGATGGAGTCATGCGTCCGTTTGCAATCTTCAATATGGACTGAATGAAACTGGGCGAGCGTATCTCGTTCGAGATACCGGAAAACGGAATCCCTTATGGTTTGCCATTGCTTGAGGTGTTCGGTCAAGTCTTTAATGGAAAGGTTGTCCAGCTTACGTACATCGGACAGATATTCCCTGTATGTTCCGGCAGGGTCGGTTTTGACATTCGCCATACGTTTGCCATTTCCGCTATCGCAAGATGTACACGTGAATATGGCAATAGAAACGGCAATTGTTTTGGCTATAATCATGTGTAGTTTTAAGTTCGATTTTAATGTTTTCATACTATATTATTTCGTACTATTTGCGCAAAACTATATATAATTTTCGATACTTCGTATCATTCAAATCGTATTTTGCACATTTTTCAATATCGTACTTAATAGTATGATTTCCAATGAAAACAAGTGAAAGAAAAAGAATGATTCGAGGGCTGTTCTTGTTTTTTAATATAGTATGATTTGAACACTCAAATAAAACTCGTATCTTTGCACTTATTATCATCGGAATTGTATATTGACATGGCAAAAGTTGGTTATATATTCAAGGCAAACTCCTATGATGCGTTTGACGCAGACAAGGAATGGATGCTCCAGTACGGTTGTGTACAAGTGATAGAGGAATCGGTCAAACACGAGACGCTTAGACCGAAGTGGAAACAACTCATGTCGAATCTTGAAAGAGGGGACGAACTGGTGGTATCGAAATTCAGCAATGCCGTGCGCGGCTTGCGGGAACTGGCGGCCTTGATCGAGTTATGCCGGATTAAAGTGGTGCGCATCATCTCCATACATGATAAGATTGACACATGTAACGAACTGTTTGCCGATACGACACCTGCAGAAGTGTTGATGATGTTCGGGGCACTTCCAGAGGAAGTGGCCGTACTGCGAAAATCATCTGATAAGATTATGCGCCTGCAACAAAGTATCAATACGTCCATACTTACCAAAAAGAGTTTGAGTAAAGCGGAACGGGATAAGAAGATTGTGGACATGTATAACGATGGTTATTCAATCCGGGACATATGGAAAGAGAGCGGTGTCCGGAGCAAAAGTACAGTGTATGGCATACTCAATAAATACAGGGTACAACTTAACAGAAAGCCCGGACGTGTACCGGGACTACGGAAATAGGCAGAAGCAATGCAATATCTGAATAAAATAATATTTATTGAAAATCAGCTAATTATTTGCGTTATCCGCAGTTTTTTCGTACCTTCATATTGAGATGTATTAACTAAAATGAAAGAGTTATGGGAGATATTATAATTGTATTGTTAGTATTCTTTGTTGTTGGGAAACTCCTTAAAGGAGTATTCGGTGGTTTCAGCAAAAGCAGCTTCCGGGATGACAAATAAGGCGGATAGTTGTATCAAGTCGATATTTTGTAATTTTGCAGGGTATTTATTAAAATCAAGAAGAAAATGACAAAAGCAGAAATTGTCGCTCAGATTTCACGGCAGAGCGGAATAGAGAAAGCGGTCGTACAGACTGTGGTAGAGGCATTCATGGAAAATGTAAAAGAGTCGATGATCGCAGGCAACGATGTATTCCTGCGCGGATTCGGCAGCTTTATCATAAAGCGTAGAGCTGAAAAAACGGCTCGGAATATTTCCAAGAACACAACAATCAAAATTCCCGCCCATAATATCCCTGCATTCAAGCCAGCCAAATCATTCGTGAATGCAGTAAAAGAGAACAAGTAATCGTGTTTACAAGAGAATTGCTATAATAGGATAGATTGGCAATGAGTAAAACAAAAGCGGCTATTACGCCGCTTTATTCATGTAATGCAGGAGATTATTTCTTGCCTTTTTTCTTCCCCTTCTTAACAGGTTCCTTGGGGGCTTCTTCCTTCTCGACGGTCGGATAGAACTTGACTGCCACCATCACGATGCGGTTGTGCTTCACACCGGCATTGTCGCTCCATTCTTCGGGTTTGAAATACCCCTCGACGGTAAGCATCGTGCCCTTGGTCAGTTGGTCGAACGCCCCGGCGTTCTCGTTCTTGCGCCATGCCTCAAAGTTCATAAAAGCGGAAACGCGGTTGGATTCCTCGCCGTTCTTCTCCAGTCGGCTTACTGCCAAAGAAAAACGGGCTACACTGGCGTTGGCGAACTGACGGATTTCTGCATCTTTACCTACGAATCCGGTTACTGCGAAATTGTTTTCAATCTTTTTCATAATGAATTGCTTTTAGAAGTTTTTAATCAATTTTACGCTGCCTCAAAAAGTAGGTGCAGAAAAGGGATGCACCAAGGATAGCGTATCAATACTCTTTATTTTTACCGCAGGTAAAACCGCAAGGCTCGATAAAGGAAGATTGATGTGGCTACGCCATTGGTCAAGACTTCCGGAAGTCGTTCCCGGCTGCATACTATCTTTGCAACGGAAAAATGATGATGACTTCGCCGGAAAGCCATTCCGAAAAAGAGCAGAGGACAGTAGCTTCGGGTTCAGTTACATGAAAGAGCATATCCGTCCGTTGACATCATGTAGTCTGTTTCGGCGGTAAGTCCGCAAGAAACGGCAGGATTGGAACTGGGGACAGTTCGACTTGATTTGAGGCAGCAAGAAGAGGAGCACCAACTCGCCAAACGTTGCATGACTGTGAGGGAATATCAACGAAGTCGCGACAAAAAGGCGTGGCAGCATATCGAGGTGGTTATCATGTCCCGACTGGATGAGATGAAAGGAGCAGAGGGGAAGAAAAAGGCAATACCTGTCTTATCGGCAAAGCGGAAATCCGCTTTTCACGAATGACCGGTTTTACAAAAGGATATGGCGCAGCCAAAAAAGAAAGATAGGATTACAGATTATACAAAAGGAAATGGCGGGTGGCTGAAATTGTCCGTTATCCATTTCAGCCTGTTCCCACCGTCATCAAAATTCAGCCATGATTACCCGGTTCTCAAAAATTTTAGCCTGATCGCTGGGGCGTCTTTGGCAGACCCACAGATGATGTGCCCCGTAGCCGAATACGAAATAATCGTCAAGATGTGTTTCCGTTTTCAGACGTTCCATGCTGGCACGCAATTCCGCTTCGTCGATTGAAAAAAGGATTGTGTTGATGATGCGGAAATAAATGTCCGTTGCTTCATCGCTGTAACGACAGAAGACATGTTCAATTGTAACTTTCATGTTCTTGGTTATTTAACTTCAACAATATTCTCAATTCTCCCGTAAAGTGAGGAACGTAAGGCTGTTTTGTCGATTGCGTAATATTCAGCAATATGTCCGTACTGTTTGACGTAATATCGCTTGAGAACATCCGAGAAATCGAAGTAATAGCCCATCAATGCGATGCCTTTCTGAAAACGGCAGCATCCTCTTACTTGTTCCGTTATCCAATTTTTGTCATCACGGGTCAATTTGCCTCCATTATTGAGGCACTCTCGTAACCTGTAAACCTTGCAGTCTTTCAGTGTCGCCAATTCCGGCACATCCCATTTGACGAATTTGAATGCTATTTGTCCCATAACTTCCCCCTTTTTAATCATAGATAATTACTTCATCACGGTATTCCGCTATCTCCTTACCATTGTTGAGACGGACGACTATTTTGTTGCCGTAATCTCCCACAACCGTTCCCTCTGTGTATCCTTTGTATGGAACGAGTAGGCTGCAATGTGCGCCAATAATTTCGGTTACTTCTTCTGATTCGTACATACGATTGCTGTTTTCTGTTGTCATTTGATTTTCTTTTTTATCCCTCATGTAGTATTTACTACTTTCGGGATTGATTGAAATTATGTCGCCTCATAAGGTGTCTTGGCTCTTTATGCAGGGTTTCACAAGCAAATACTACCTCTGATTGCAGAGTGTGGAGATTTGGTCGTGAACCGTCAGGCTCCGACTTTGCACAAAAGAAAGACAGGACATATACCTTTGCGACACAATTCTCATCAGACAGACCGAAAGTCGGTACGCAATGGTGCAACTCCCACAACGGGAGATCCGATAAAAGGGAATAAATAAAATAGGATTGCAGCGAAAAGAGAAAATACAGGCTGTGGGATTCTCTTCTCTTTTGGCTGCATAAAATATACCACTAAAAGAACCGAAGAAATAGTTTAGTTTAGGATATTAGTCATATATATATGCTAAACTAAATAAAACTAAATATAGGCAGGTACATTTACCTGTCCGTATGTTTATGTCTTTATAAAAAAGCGTATCTTTGTAAAATGGATGTTCCTTGAAAGAAAATCGAGGTTTGCACTTTGAGGTTTGCGATGCTTGTCTGAAGACAAAGATTATGCAAGAAGGTTGGAAAAAGGACTTCGAGTGTGAACAACTGAAAGGAATGAAAAGTAGTGCAAGCAAAAAAAACGGGAAATCGTAAAAAAGATGTTTTTGTTCCTATTTTGTTTCTTTATTCCGATAAATATCTATATAAAACCCTTATTTACAATGTATTATTATATAACAAAATAACATTTCTCAGGTTTTCACTCGCAAGAGTTCAGCATAACGCTTCTTTATTTTCTAATATGTCTTGGAATGGTATGTCCCAATCCGAATGCAAAAATACACAAAAATGTTTGGAAAAGAAGCGAGTAGAATGAAAAGTTGTCTATTCTTTATTCCTTTTTCCTTGGTAGATTAAAAATAATAGATTAACTTTGCGTCAACAAATCCCGCCCGCTTCCCGTAAGATTAGCGTACCCAGCGGGACATTTTTTATTTATGGGAATTAGATACACGCACCAAGCCATAACCACAGAGCAGCAAATTGACATTCTCAAAGAAAGAGGTTTGCTCATTGATGATGTCGAGCAAGCTATTGAAGTTCTTGACACCATCAGTTATTTCCGTCTTGCAGGTTATTGGCGACATTTTGAAATTGACCGTTTCACACATCAATTCAAGGACGGTAGTAGCTTTGCTGATGTTATAGACCTTTATTTTTTTGATAAACAACTTAGGGCTTTACTGTTTACTGCCATCCAAACGATTGAAGTTTCTGTCCGCACAAAAATAATCAAGCATTTTGCCCTCGAATTTGGTGCATTTTGGTTTATGGACGAGAACTATGCCACCAACAAAACACGTTTCGTGGCAAACTTGGCTGTCATCCGTAAAGAAGTATCTCGCTCGCACGATGATTTTATCACCGAGCATTTTCGCAAGTATAGCGAACCAGACCTGCCTCCTGTATGGAAAACATTGGAAGTTGTCTCAATGGGTACACTGTCCAAACTTTATGCAAATTTTTCGGACGCTGCGGCAAAACACGCTGTAGCGAGAGAATTCGGTTTGAACCATCACAAATTTTTCAGAAGCTGGTTGGAATGCCTTGCCGTACTTCGTAACTGTTGTGCCCACCATTCAAGACTGTCAAACCGTGTCTTTCCTGTAAAACCAATGATGCCGGAACGTATGCCCAACACTTGGATTGCGAATTTTTCTTTTCGCAAACAAACTCTTTATCCGCAACTCTGCTATGTAGTGTATTGGCTCAACTCTATTTCTTCCAGCAATACTTTCGTTGCCGACTTTAGGCAACTATTGGCTAAACATCCATCCGTAAGGATGCAATTATTAGGTTTCCCTCGTAATTGGGAGCAAGAACCTTTATGGAGATAATGAATACCTGAAAATAGGGAATAATTATAAAATAAATTAACTTTGTTTTGACTTAGAAAGTGAACCAAAACAGATGTGGAATATCGAAGGCAAATTGCACTGAAAAGAGAAAAAGCATCCATATTGATATATCAAATAAGTTAAGAATTAATAAAAGTGTTAAATCTTCACCCTTTAGAATGCTCCACTAAAGATTACGACCATATTTCGGATTTATTGCTTATAAAATATTGAGTAATAACCGGTTGTAAATACTTTCTTGAAAATGTCATCAGCAATGAGGACTATATTTTCTTGAAGAAGAAGCTTAAAAAGGAAGACAACCAAGAATGGTATTTCGTTGTACGGTTCTTGGCTGCAACAGGGGCGCGTGTTAGCGAACTCATCCAAATCAAGGTAGAACACGTTAATGTGGGCTACTTCGATTTGTATTCAAAAGGTGGAAAGACAAGAAGATTGTTTATTCCGAAAACTTTGCGTACAGAGGCTCAACAATGGCTTGCCGACATCAAACGAGAAACTGGCTATGTGTTCTTAAATCGTTTTGGTGAGCGAATCACAACAAGAGGTATCTCTCAACAATTGAAGAACTACGCAGAGAAGTACGGACTCAATCCTAAAGTGGTATATCCCCACTCATTTCGCCATCGCTATGCCAAAAATTTCCTTGAAAAGTTCAACGACATTTCTCTCCTTGCAGACTTGATGGGACATGAAAGCATAGAAACTACACGAATATACCTTAGACGTAGTAGTACAGAGCAACAAGAGATAGTTGATAAAATTATCACTTGGTAAAACAGTAAAGGGTGGCACTATTGGAACGCTGAAATTCAGTAGTGTCAGCCCCTTTTTCGTATCAAATGCTTAGCTTCCAAACATGGCATACAAGAAAGTTATCAGCGTATATGCCAATATTGCAATGGCTAACACTTTCACCCAAAAGTCAGAGAGCCAGATGCCTTGCCCCCGACTGAGTATTTTTCGTAATTTCTCTTCGTGTTCGGCAAGCATTTGGATTTGCATGGCATGGTGCTCTGCCAAAAGCTTTTCTTCCTTGTCGATACTAACGTCAAGGAGTCGCTGGAGTTGAGCCAAGTGTTCCGGTTCAATTTTTGTCTTGAAAACCGTATTTTGTTGTGCAGCCAAGATAGCGTTGCAGATACCAGTCACGGCATTGTCGCAACTGTCCGCTGCGGCATTGAGGGCAGTAGTCGCTTTTTTCTCTGCTTCCACACATTCGCATAATTTTTCTGCATGTGCCCGTAGCATAGCTGTTGAAGCACGTATCGTTTTCAACTGCTCGTCAGCTTCACTGTTTTCTTTCTCAATCTGTATGTCGGCATCCACATCGCTGAACATTTTGTCGATGTCGATATGCGTGTCTCTTGATTTTCGTATTCCCATAACTGTATGTCTTTTTTATTAGCGGCTCATGCCTTTCTTTTTTGACCATTTGCACATCCTGTTCGCCATCCTTGCGCAACGGTGTGCCCACTCACGGTCATCCTCGTCTTTGTCCTTTCCCCAACCGGATTCGGGAGAACTGCCACCGCCGCCGCTGGATTCAGCCATACTTGTAGCCGCATCCAAGTAACCTGCAAAAAGAAGCATGGCGGTGTGCTGTACCTCTTCAATCTTAGCCCAAGGGTGGGCATCCTCCAACGAACACTCCTGACGGATAATGTCGGCGGCGAAATCCGGCAAATCAATGTGCCATGTCCTATGGTCATTGGTGGCAATGTCGTAGTGCTTCATCACCGAATGAGAGACTGGTTTCGGCTTCTGAACCGGTGATGCGGAGCTTGCCGTGGCTGTCCGTGTTTTCGGAGCGGCAGGATTTTGCAGTTGAGCATTGTCCTGCTGCGGATGGAGCTTCTGCCAGGTAGCGATAATCTTTGACGGCACAAGGTTTCGCCCTACGCCCAGCTTGCTTGCCTTATAAACGGAGTTGCCCCGCTTGATGCTGTAACCGCACACTACGCCTTTGTCGTTGCGCAGAAATTTTATGTCATAGCCTGCTTTCTTCATCTCCCGTTCATACACGTTCCAGTCGAATTTTTCCATGCCGCCAAGGATAGCCATGCAACGGTCTGAGATTTCTTTTTTGTGGTGCTCGCTGATGGTTTCCGACTGCACCCAACCTCTGCGCTCGTTGATGATGTTCGCAGCCATTGTAGCACGAGTGCCTATAAGGTTGCCACTGTTCATGTTACCGTGGATGTCGATGCGACATACATCTATATGAAGGTGGAGTATGCCACTTTTTGAATCGCGGTGAAGTGATGCCACATATTGGGAGTTTTGGCAGTTCGTCCGCTTCGACGACTTCCGCTTTGTCCGTTTGGATAGGTCGATGGAGTCAAAGTCACGGATGAACTCATCCGCAAGTTTCCCCCACTCGGTCAACGTCCATCCGGCGGTTTCCTTGGCGGTTGGGGAAAGTTCGATTCTTATCACGAAATCCTTCATGGGTGAACCACGGCGAATTTTCGGCATGAACTGCTTACAGTTGAGCATCATGCGTTGGTACATCGCATCCGGTGAAATGTCCTCCGGTATGAGGTTCGCCTTGACAATGTCCGCTCTGTCCTTGTTGACAGAATACCGTATGGCATTCGCGCCATGTGCGATGGGTGCTGCTTTTGCTATCATTTCGGGGTGTTATTTAGATGTCGGTTGTGTATTCAAGAAATTGGCTCAGGCGTTTGATTAGGGGCTCTGATGCCTTCATCCAGTTCCTTACGAAATCGGTATTGCCGAAGTACCTGCCCCTCTCCTTTGCTTCGATGCCACGGACGGCGGCAACGATACGTATCAGGTCGCCACGGGCATCAGCAAGACTGTTCAGGGCGGCTATCTCTTCAGGTGTCAGCCGTTTGCGTGGGTGTTGTCCCAAAGCCACACGCCGGATATAGTCGCTCATGCAGAGTCCGCACTCTCCGGCAAGTGCTGCGGCTTTGTCGTATTCCTCATCGGTGACTCTGGCTTCCAGACGCTTCTTGCGTGTGGGCAGCTTGTCATCGGTGTTGTCTGTATTCTCGGTATTTTCAGTGTTTTCAGTCTTCATCTTGTAAAAAGGAAAAAGTGGTTGGATAAAAGAGGACAGCACGGTGGGAGCTTGCGACTGCCGGAACCTGCTAATGGTGTACGGACACGCGAAGCGGGTTTGTGCGACATTGGCACTTCTTGCTACTTCCTAAAACAGTTATGGTTACTCCTGCCATGCAATCACTCATATAGTGTTCACTCGGTAGAAACAGCGGTTTGCGATTCTTCCCCTGCCAAGAGTTGTGGGGAAACTGGGGCAGATGCCTCCACACGCAGCAATTCGCCATCATCGGAGAACACTGGCAGAGGTACATTTGCAGAAGGGTAAGTGTCCGGTGAAGCATAGTCTTCGGAACATACTGTTTTCTGAGAACACCCGGATGCCTGACGGTCTTTAAGCGGAACATAGAAAGGATTGTCGATGCGTTGTCCGTCCACGCTCCACGCCGATACACATTTCAAAGTATGTACACTTGTCCGATTATTCTGTTCGGTAGTGACAATACCCAGCCGGTTCATCTTGTCAAGCACTCGTGAGATGGTCTTCTTGTCATAGTGCAGACGGTTGGATAAATCCACCTCTGACAAGACGGCTTGTCCTGTTTTCAGAGTGGCGGTAAAGCCCTTGATGCTATACACTGTTTCTTTCAATACGGCAGTCATAATCAATTGGTGAAGAATCTTCATGCGGTCAATGCCGTACTTGCTTCCTGCCAGATAATCCAGTTGTTCGGCAGAAAGCACGATACAATAGTTTACTTGTTGTTTCATCTTTCAATCTGTTTTTGAGGATTAATAATTGGGACAGCCAAAAGAAAAAATATCAGATGTGCCATCCTCGTTGTCTCTCCGGCATATAATACTCCCGGTCATAAGAAATATGGTCAAGCACATCCTGCAATCTGTCTTGTTCGCTTCTGTCAAGGACACGGATAGCCGCAATCGTGATTTTGTGCGATGCCAAACGTCTGTGCTCACACTCGGTTTCAGTCATCGGCTCATGCTTCGGCTTGCAGATGCTATCAAGGTAGCTGTTCACAGCCTCCGTCTGTTCCTTGCTCGGAAAGGCGGCAGGGAAACGGTCTTGAACATACACAGCCATCTTGCTGACCGCATTTGCCAACAGCGGGTCACGCTGGGCAATAATCTTGGTGAGGTCTTCTACTTTCATAAGATTTTCCTTTTTGATTAATGAATGCAGTTACTTAGCCGCCAACTTTCGGATAATACGGTCGGCTTCTTCTGAAATCTCAGCTTTCGAAGAATAGCGGTTCTGACGAATCCATGTTAGCAAATCGGCTTTCTCAAAAAATACCATTTTGCCGTTAGGCTTGTAAAACGGAATGGTCTGTTCGTGGGTCATCTTATACAATGTACTGCGTGAGATACCCATGAACTTTGCCGCCTCGTCAAGATTCAGAACTTCCTTACCTTGATGAAGAATTTCCTCCAGATGGTTGACTCTTCCCTGAAGGTCGGACAACTGCTTGTGATAAGCGGCTTCATTTGAAATTGTGTTATTACCTGTCATAAACAAATCTTTTTTAGTTATACCTTATTATGTTGTTGTCTATCTCGTGCCACATTTTCGGTCAGTTTCCGTCAGGTGGCAATTCAAAATTATATCTGAAACATGGTTTTGAAGAATTTCTGCCCATATATGAAGTCTGTTTTTATTTAGTTTAATATTCGAGTATGATAATCGAATAGAAATCATACTAAAGCCATTCTATATTGTTGCTTTGTCTTTCTTTGATAAGATATAAAAGGAAAGAGCAAGTCTGCCAGATGACAGCTTAGAAACAAGTAAAAGCCAACGACTATTTTTCTCGCCAAAGCAAGGATGAATGGATGAAAATACTTCAAACAAAATCTCAAAAATACGGGGATTTTTGCTACCTTTACACTGCAATTTGCTGCACGCACCGATTTTTTCCGATGATACTTCTTTGTTTGGTGCATTCTTGTTGCAGGTTTGTTACGCGAAGCATTTTTATAAACCTTAATTCCGCAACACTTTGATTTAACTTTATTTATAA
>UMHV01068704.1_pt1 | contig 39356 bp, 33 predicted proteins | sample 1965621 | NCBI WGS metagenome assembly UMHV01 (sample SAMEA4836108, study PRJEB28245) | human gut metagenome | biome: gut microbiome; material: fecal sample | place: Denmark | collected 2008 | reverse complement strand
TACTTGTCTGGAGACGGACTGGGAGGATAGGAAGTTGCCGGTTGAGCAGGGGCTCCGCTGAGGCGGGGCTCTTTTTTGTGCACGGCTATATGCTTTCACGCAGGCGTGTGCTAAAATGGAAGCGTGTTATTATTCTATGTCATTTTATGAGGAGGATTTTCATGATTGAGGAATTCAAGAAATTCATTATGCGCGGCAATGTCCTGGACATGGCCATCGGTATCATCATCGGTGCTGCCTTTGGCAAGATCGTCACGTCATTCGTCAATGACATCCTGATGCCGCCGATTGGCCTCTTGCTCGGCCGCGTGGATTTTTCCAATCTCTTCCTGAACCTCTCCAGCACGCCGGCTGCGACGCTCGCGGAGGCGCGCGATGCGGGGCTGCCGGTCATCGCCTACGGCTCATTCCTCAATGCGGTCGTCGACTTCCTGATCGTTGCCTTCGCCATCTTCCTGCTGATCAAGCAGGTCAACCGCCTGATGCCGAAGAAGGAAGCAAAGGCCGCACGCCTCTGCCCGTACTGCCGTCAGGAAATTGCGGATGATGCGACGCGCTGCCCGCACTGCACGTCGGAGCTGCCCGCAGAGAAAGCATGAACAGTATGAGCATGAACAAGTGCATCGTCGAATAAAAACGGCCGCAGCAGATGCTGCGGCCGCTTTTCACGTGAGTCAATCGTCTTCCAATTTGAGCTCACGTAATTTCTTCTGTTGTTCGACGCTGATGGAAATCTTGCCGTGGAGCAGGGTAATGAGCCCTGCATCGCGCAGCTTGCTGACGCCGCGGTTGACCGTCTTGACGCTCGTGCCGATATCGTCGGCAATCTGCTGGCGGCTCGTGCGCAGGACAAAGTGCTCGGACGGTGAGAGCTGCACCCGCTTGACGAGGTATTCCTGCAGGCGCTGCAGGCTCGGCTGGAATTTGATCTGGCCGTTCTCGTTGGAGGTCGGGTACATCTTGGAGGCGAGCTGCTGCGCGATGGCGCAGGCAAAATGGTTGTCGCGGCGCATCCATTTCTTGAATGTCTCGGCTGTCATGGCGAGGACTTCACATTCTGTCAGGGCCTCGTTCGTTGCCGAGAAGTATTCCTGGCCAGCGAGGACCTCGAGGTCGCCGATGAGGTCAGGGACGTTCTGCTGTGCGAAGGTATAGCGCTGCCCACTGGCGAATTCATTGCTGACGCGGGTCGTACCCTTGGTCAGGATGTAGACATGGTCGGCACGCTCTCCCTTGCGCACGACGAATTCGCCGGGCCGGAAGGTGCGGCGACTGACCTGAGGCCGGATGCTCTCTGGCATGAATTCAATCACTTGTTCCAGCTTCAATGAAATCTCCCCTTTATCTGTATATGTTCTTCACGTTTGATTGATGCGCTTCTCTACGGTGCTTTCCTCTATTATAGCGTAAAATCTTGCTGGCGAAAACTTTCTGAATAATGGATAGAAAAAATATTTAGGACACGCGGACCGCTGTCCTTTTTATCTTGGGGCTTTTTCGCTAAACTAGATACATGAAGTCAAATCACGAATATTTCACGAACATTCAAGTGTATTCAGGAACATCAGGAGGGAAAAGAATGCAGGCTTTATTCGGTGGCGTCCTCAAGGACCGCCGCTTATGGCAAAAGGAGATCCTGGCTGGCATCACGGCCTTTTTCGCGATCTCTTACATCATCGTCGTCAATCCGATCATCCTGGCTGACGCTGGCATCCCGGCAGAGCTCTCGGTCTTTGCGACGATTTTCTCGTCCATCATCGGCTGCCTGATCATGGCCTTTGTGGCCGACGCGCCGATTGTCTTGACGCCGGGCATGGGCATCAACGCTTTCTTCACCTACACCGTCTGTGTCCAGATGGGGCTTGCCTGGCAGGAGGCCATCGCCATCTCGCTCGTATCCGGCCTGATTTTCGCCTACGTCGCCTGTACGAAGTGGCGCGACCGCATCGCGCATGCTGTGCCCAACTCGCTCAAGTGTGCAATCACGGCTGGCATCGGTCTGTTCCTCGTCGAGATTGGCCTCGAGAAGGCACAGCTGATCCGCTCGGGCGCGAACTCCATCATTGAGCTCGGCTCGCTGACGAACCCGATGGCGCTCTTGGCGCTCTTCGGCCTTGTCCTGAGCCTGGCCCTCTACCTGCGCGGTGTGACGGGGAGTTTCTTCATCGCCATCCTCGTGACGACGGCGGTGGCACAGGTTTTTGGCATTAAGGACCCGACGCCCTTAGACCTCGATTTCGCGCATATCTACGACTACCCGCAGCTCTTGTTGCAGGCAGACTTCCACAATGCGTTGAGCATCCCGTTCCTGCTCTCGGTCTTCTCGATGTCGATGATCATGATCTTTGAGACGATGGGACTGCTCGAAGGCATCCTGCCGGACCGTTCCAAGTTCTCGCGTACGTTCCGCGGCTCGGCCGTGACGACCATCATCTCGAGCCTGCTCGGTACGAGCCCGACTGTCGCAGCGGCAGAGAGCGCAGCCGGCATCGCGAGTGGTGGCCGCACGGGTCTCATGGCCCTCACGGCGGCGGTTCTCTTCGCGGTATCGCTGTTCTTCATCCCGCTGCTCTCGTACGTGCCGCAGGCGGCCATTTCCCCCGTCATCATCATCACGGGTGCGATGATGATGCAGCAGCTCCAGCACATGGACTTTCAGGATTTCTCAGAGTGGTTCCCCGCCTTTCTCGTCGTCGTGCTGATCCCGCTTTCCGGCAGCATCTCGACGGGCCTGGCCTTCGGTTTCACGGCCTACCCGCTCTTGAAGCTCATGAACGGCCGCTCGCGTGAGCTGCATGCCCTGAGCTACGGCCTCGGCTTCTTGTTCCTCATGAACCTCGTCTTCCAGGCGAGCTTCTGATATTTCTGCTATAATAGAGGCAGATATTTCTTTAGGGGGAATGAGATTGAAGCCGGCAGCATTTATCTTTGACATGGATGGCGTCATCATCGACAGCGAGCCCATCCATTCGCGCGTGAAGATGGACACGTTCCATCACTTCGACCTGCCATTTGATGAAGCAGACCTCATCCATTACATGGGGCGCACGAGCGATGAGATTTTCGGCGAGGTCATCGCAAAAGAGGGCCGCAAGGACCTGCGCGTGGAAGACCTCGTGCGCTACAAGCACGAACACTACCTCGAAGTGCTGCAGAGCGGCACGATCGCACCGATTGAAGGAGCGGTGGAGCTCATCCGCCATCTCTACGATGAGGGCATCCCTCTGGCACTGGCGACATCGTCGTGGGAGCGCGTCATGGACACGGTGCTCGATGCCTTCAAGATTCGGTCGTATTTCCGCTCAGTCATCTCGGGCAGTACATTGCCCAAGAGTAAACCGGACCCAGCCATCTACTTGTTGAGCGCCGAACGCCTCGGTGTGCCTCCGAAGGACTGCCTCGTCCTCGAGGATACGGCGGCAGGTGTGCTGGCGGCTAAGCGCGCGGGCATGCGCTGCATCGGCTTCCGAAGCCCGCATTCTGGGGCGCAGGACCTGTCCCTGGCGGATACGGTCGTCAGCCGCCTCAGCGATGTCAACGTATGAACGGACCGATAAGAAAAACAGACCATAAAAAAGCGTCACTTCCGTGTGGGAGTGACGCTTTTTGCGTTCCGAGCGGAGCAGCTCTGACGAGATGTGTTCAGTCAGCTCAGACAATCGGAAAGGAAAGGATCGTGCCGTACTGGATGTAAGCACTGGCATCGGTCGGGTTGCCGTTCAGGATGGCATCGCGGATGGCCGGGATATCCTCTTCTTTGGCATGGATGCGTCCTGCGGCGAGTTCCTCTTCAATCTTGGCGAAGAGAGCCTTGCGGGAGACCTTCAGATCGCGGAAGATCTCTTTGTTGTAGAATACGTTCATGGATTTCTGGCTCTTCTCCTCATCGCAGTTGAAGAAGATAAAGGCGTTCTTCTCTTTCATCGTGATTCCCCCTCAAAAAATAAATATGATGGCAATCCCCTTGATTTTGATGATGGATTGCATGACAGCATAATTATAGCATATTTGAGGAAATTTGTTTAATCGGAGGAAATAAATGGAATATGTTCCAGGAAAGAGATGGCCTTGAACAGGAATTTGACAAGGAGGCGCCGAAATAGTAAAGTAAAGTCGTATGGAATTATCCGAAATCATTAGCAATTCGGCGATATCAATTTATTTCGGGAGGTATACTTCATGGCTACAATCAAAAAGGAATCGTTTGGCAAATTGAGCGATGGCAGAGAGGTAGAGCTCTACACGCTGCGCAATACAAAGGGAACGGAAGTCAAGGTCACGACGTACGGCGCGAGACTTGTGGCATGGAGCGCCTATGGAAAGGACCACAAGCGCACGGATATCGTGCTCGGCTACGCAGATGGCGCTGCCTACGAGAAGGACAATACGAGCATGGGCGGCCTCGTCGGCCGCCATGCCAACCGCATCGCTGGCGGCAAGGTGACGATTGACGGCAAGACGTACCAGCTCGATCTCAACACGGGCTCTCACAATCAGAACCACATCCACGGCGGCTTCCAGGGCTTCCACCAGAAACTCTGGACGGCGGAGGAGACGGACCAGGGCGTGAAGTTCACCTATCATGCAGCCGATGGTGAGGGCGGTTATCCCGGCAATATGACGGTCCATGTCCTCTACTCGCTGTCGAACGACAATGAACTCTCCATCCGCTACGAGGCTGTCTCGGATGCCGATACGGTCTGCAACCTCACGAACCACGCTTACTTCAATCTCAACGGCTTTGCCTCGGGTCCGGTGCTCGACCAGAAGATCCAGATCTTCGCCGACAAGTACACCTGGGCCGATGCTGAATCGCTGCCGGACGGCCGCATCCTCGATGTCGCCGGCACGCCAATGGACCTGCGTCAGCCGACGCGCATCGGTGAGCACATCGACGACGATTTCGATGAGCTCGTCATGGGCCATGGTTATGACCACAACTGGGTCATCCGCGATGAGAAGTCGGTCGTCGAGACGAAGCCGAGCGACCCGAGCTGCCCGATTGACTACGTAGGCGGTGGCCTCAAAAAGGCAGCGTATGCGGAGTCGGATCAGTCGGGCTTCACGCTGACCTGCTACACGACGCAGCCGGGCGTCCAGTTCTACACGGGCAACTACCTCAACGGCGGCCTGCCGGGCAAGGATGGCGTGGAGTTCCAGCGCCGCACGGGCTTCTGCCTCGAGACGCAGTACTTCCCGAATGCCTTTGCTAACCCGAACTTCCCGCAGCCAATCCTCAAGAAGGGCGACACGTGGAAGGCACAGACGGTATACGTCCTCGGCCAGAAGGATTGAGTGACTGAGTATCACCAAAAGACCCGGAAAGGGGGATTTGAGATGAAAGATCGCTACACGATGATTTTCCCAAATTACACGATTGGTGTCGAGGCGTATGAGAAGATCCGCGAGGTCTGCCCGCGCTACGGCAAGAGCGTCGTCGTCATCGGTGGCCGCAAGGGCATCGAGGCGGCACAGGAGAAGATGGTGCGCGCGGTAGAGGGTGTGGGCCTGGAGTTCACGGGCTTCATTCACGCGGGCGGTCAGAGCTCCGACGAGAATATCGAGCGCATCAGCGAGGACTCGGCCGTGCAGGAGGCGGATATGATCTTTGCGGTGGGCGGTGGCAAGGCCATCGATACTGCAAAGGCCGTAGCCCATCGCCAGAACAAGCCGTACTTTACGTTCCCGACGGTCGCGGGCAGCTGCGCCGCAGCGGCCAGTATCGCGACGATCTATACGCCGGATGGGAAGTTCCAGGATTACCTCTACTCGACGATACCGCCGGTCCACGTATTCCTCTGCAGCCGCATCATGGCGCAGGCGCCGGTCGAATACCTACTGCGCGGCATCGGTGATACAATGGCCAAGTACTACGAGGCAGCCATCGCTTCGCGCGGCCGCAAGCTCCAGCACCGCGACGGCATGGGCATCGCGCTCTCGCGCATGTGCTTAGACCCGCTCTATGCCTATGGCGAGCAGGCCGTTGCCGACAATCGCCGCCACGTCGTCAGCCCGGCGTTCGAGGAAGTCATCCTCGCCATCGTCATGACGAGCGGCCTCGTCTCGAACTTCGCGGCGCCAGAATTCAACGGCCACATCGCGCATCAGCTCTTTGTGGAGCTCGCCAACCTGCCGGCGGCCGAGCAGTGCCGTCAGCACGGCGGCCTCGTCGCCTACGGCATCCTGCTCCTCTTGCTCTGCGATGGGCAGGAGGAGGAGTTCAAGCGCTTCTATGCGTTTTGCCAGAGCATCGGCCTGCCGACCTGCCGCGAGGAGACCTGCGCGAGCGAGGAGGATATCCGGCGCGTCTTCCGCGCGACGGAGAAGAAGCAGGACGTGCGCATCATGCCCTACAAGGTCACGCAGGACATGCTGCATGAGGCTGCTGAGAAGATTGAGGCATATCATAGCAAACAGAAATAGGAGAGGTTGCCCATGAATATTCATGAATACCAGAGTAAGGCGATCCTGCGCTCGTACGGCGTCAATGTCCCCACTGGCAAGCCGGCATTCTCGGTCGAAGAGGCCGTGGAGAATGCCAGAGAGCTCGGCACGGATACCGTCGTCGTCAAGGCACAGATCCATGCGGGCGGCCGCGGCAAGGCCGGCGGCGTCAAGGTTGTCCACTCGCTCGAGGCTGTGGAGAAGGCAGCGGAAGAGCTCCTCGGCAAAGTCCTCATCACGCATCAGACCGGTCCTGCCGGCAAGCGTGTCAACCGCCTGCTCATTGAGGCAGGAGCAGCCATCAAGAAGGAATACTACCTTTCCTTTGTCATTGACCGCCAGACGGCGCGCATCGTCATGATGGGCTCGGAAGAGGGCGGCATGGAGATTGAGAAGGTCGCAGCGGAGATGCCGGACAAGATCCTCAGGGAGTACATCGACCCGGCCGTCGGCCTGCTGCCATTCCAGGCGAACCGCATGGCCTATGGCATGCACTTCCCGCACGATGCCGTGCGCAAGGCCACGAAGCTCATGATGAACCTCTACCGGGCTTTCGTTGGCAAGGACTGCAGCCTTGCGGAGATCAATCCGCTCGTCGTCACGGAAGACGCGGAGGTCATGGCGCTCGACGCCAAGCTCAACTTCGATGACAGCGCGCTCTTCCGTCATCCAGACCTTGAAGAGCTGCGCGATGAGACGGAGGAAGACCCGAAGGAACGCCGTGCGGCCAAGGCCGGCCTCAACTACGTCAACCTCGGCGGCGATGTCGCTTGCATGGTCAACGGCGCCGGCCTGGCGATGGCCACGGTCGACATCATCAAGTACTACGGTGGTGAGCCGGCGAACTTCCTCGATGTCGGCGGCGACTCGACGCCGGAGAAGATCGCGGAGGCCTTCCGCATCATGCTCGACGGCGGACAGGCCAAGGGCATCTTCGTCAACATCTTTGGCGGCATCAACAAGTGCGACCTCGTCGCCGAGGGCATCGTCGATGCGGCCAAGATGATCTCCGAGGATGGGAAATCCCTGCCAGTCCCCGTCGTCGTGCGGTTAGAGGGCACGAATGTGGAGCGCGGCCGCGAGATCCTCCAGGATACGCCGATCGCGAACGTCATCATGGCTCCCACCATGGAAGGCGGCGCAGAAACGATTGTCCGGCTCGTCAAAGAAGCCGACGGCAGAGCATGAGGAGGACGCGAGATGGGAATCTTAGTTCATAAAGACACGAAGGTCATCGTGCAGGGCATCACGGGCAAGGCCGCGGCCTTCCACACGCAGCAGATGATCGACTACGGCACGAAGGTCGTCGGTGGTGTGACGCCCGGCAAGGGCGGTCAGATTGCCTGCGGCGTGCCAGTGTTCAACACAGTGCGCGAGGCAGTGGAGGCGACGGGAGCCACGGCTTCGGTTATCTACGTGCCGGCGCGCTTTGCAGCGGACTCCATCATGGAGGCCGTCGACGCGGACCTCGATGTCGTCGTCTGCATCACCGAGCACATCCCGGTCCAGGATATGATCAAGGTGCGCCGCTATATGGAAGGCCATAAGACGCATCTCATCGGGCCGAACTGCCCGGGCATCCTGACGGCTGACGAGTGCAAGCTCGGCATCATCCCGGGCTACATCCACCGCAAGGGCCATGTCGGCGTCATCTCCCGTTCGGGCACGCTGACGTATGAGGCGACGTTCCAGCTGACGGCCGCTGGCATCGGCCAGACGACGGCCATCGGCATCGGCGGCGACCCCGTCAAGGGAACGGACTTCATCGACGCGCTGAAGCTCTTCAAGGAAGATCCCGAGACGCTCGCCGTGCTCATGATCGGCGAAATCGGCGGCACGGCTGAGGAAGATGCGGCGAAGTGGATTGCGGCGAACATGCCGGACAAGCCTGTGGCTGCATTCATCGCTGGCCGTCAGGCGCCTCCGGGCAAGCGCATGGGCCATGCCGGTGCCATCATATCGGGCGGCAAGGGCACGGCTGATGACAAGATCAAGGCACTGCATGCGGTCGGCATCGAGGTCGCGGACACAGTCGCCCATATCGGCGAGACCGTCGTCAAGACGCTCAAGGAGCGCGGCATCTATGATAAGTGTCATACGTGCTGATTGCATAGGAAAAGAGAGGCAGGCGAGCCTCTCTTTTTTGGTCCACAAGGTTATCCACAGCATCTGGGGAGCAGCAGCGATGCATATTGCGCATGGTAACGATTTATCCACAGTATCCACAGGAAAGTCTGTGCACAATGTGGATAAGTCTGGCGGTTGCAGTGGTTGCATGTTCACGGACAGATGGTTACAATAAGAAGTACAGCAACTTACAGATGGAGGTCTTTTCATGGAAGCATTGACACTCGAACAGGCAAAGAAGATCTTGGCGAAGCACACGACGGAAGCACATCTCTTCACGCATGCGGCGGCGGTCAGCGCCGCGATGGGTGCGATGGCCGACCACTTCGGCGCAGACAAGGAGCACTGGGAGGCCGTCGGCTATCTGCACGACGTCGACTATGAGAAATACCCGGATGAGCACTGCCTGCACGTCCGCGAGCTCCTGGAGCCAGAGGGCGTGCCCGAGGAGGACATCCGCGCCATCATCTCGCACGGCTACGGCATCACGACAGAAGAAGCCAAGCCCGAGACGGACATGGAGAAGAGCCTCTTTGCCGTCGATGAGCTCACAGGCATCGTGCAGGCCTACGCCCTCATGCGCCCGGAAGGGCTCGATGGCATGGCCGTCAAGAGCCTCAAGAAGAAATTCAAGGACAAGCGCTTCGCCGCGAAGTGCAGCCGTGAGATCATCAAGCAGGGCTTCGCGATGCTCGGCATGGAAGCGGGCGAGGTCATGCAGTGCTGCATCGACGGCATGCAGGCGCACAAGGAAGAGCTGGGCTTCTGAACGCATGAACGTACGAGGCGTACGGGAGATAAGCGCATACACGAAAAAGCTATGGCCGTGCAGATGCACAGAGCCATAGCTTTTCTTGTATCTTGATGGCAGCGCCTCAGCGGTGCTGGCGCTTGGCGCCGGGGCCGTCGCTCGCGACGGATACCCTTGCTTCCTCGAAGGTCTTCATGTGGTTGAGCATGAAGAGTGAGGCGCGGAGGATCTGCAGGCCGTAGCCTGCTGTGAGGCCCGGCAGAAGCGCGCCGAGGTCGACGAGCTGCGGCTGGACGGGCAGCAGGTAGGCGCAGAGCTCTGGCGCGATCTTCATGGCGTAGCGCGCGACGATCTGCACGGCTTCGCTGTCGAGCAGGACCATGGCGCCGTTGTGGGCGGCGGCAATCATCGCGCCGAGCAGCGCGGAGACGGCAGGCTGATAGCGCTCTGGCACATGCGCGAGGAAATCGTCTGCCGCATAGCGCAGCGTGCCGTCCTCGCGGAGCAGGGCTTTGCGCAGGGCGCTGTCCATCGTGCCGCGGGGATCGTCTCCGACTTCATCGGCTGCCAGCGCGATGAGTTCGTTCATGGTGGCATAGCGCTCGCTCTCCTCACGGCCGAAGTCGAAGGCTGCCTGTGCGCCTTTCTCGCAGTCGAGATGGGCGATGGCCAATTTCATGCCCGCATAGGCCGCCTGCGTCGCCATCATGCGCGTCAGCGCGGGTGGCACGTCTTCTTTCTCGGTGAAGTAGAGCAGGGCCGTCCGGCTCATCGCGAGTTCTGGCCGCTCGACGCCCGTGCAGCCGGAAAGTTCCGTGGCAATCTGCTCGAGGCAGCCGAGGCTGTCGACCGGTTTGGTCAGGTTGTCGATGCGCGCCTTGCAGGCAGCCATTGCCTCTTTGTCGGGCGTGGGCATGGTGTTGAGGTAGAAGTCGAAGGTCTTGTCTGTCAGATGCACTTCTTCCTCCCGCATCTCGCAATGGTCGACGAGGGCGTCCTTATCGACCTCCACCTGTGGGAAAGCCGTGATGTCGAGGTCGCCAAAGCCATGCTCGTGCAGGAGCTGGAAGAGCGTATAGCGGCCCATCTCCTCTGAGGATCCTTGGAGCAGGACATGCCAGCTCGCGAGCAGGCTCTCGAGGATGTTGCTCGCAATCGAGGAGCCGATGGCCTCGCCGAGGCGCAGGTCGAGGTGGAGGAAGGGGCGAAGGCCGAGTGTCTCGAGCATATAGCGGTGGGACTTCTCGGAGCCGAGGTGCGAGGCCATCGTGTAGGCGGTGGAGGCCGGCGCGAGCTTCCAGGCAATCAGGGCGGCAGCGCCGCAGTTGGCGCCGTCGAGGATGACGAGCTTATGATGGAGTGCTGCGCCGAGGATGATGCCGGCGATGCAGCCGAACTCAAAGCCTCCGACCTTGGCGAGGATGTCGATGGCGTCTTCGGTATCGGGCTGGTTGACCTGCAGCGCGCGGCGCACGACGCCTACTTTCTTCTTGAGGCGTTCGTCGGAGATGTTCGTGCCGCGGCCCGTGACTTCCTCGGGCGATTTGTGGCAGGCGACTGCGGCAATCGCGGCGCTCGCCGTCGTGTTGGCGATGCCCATCTCGCCGGGCAGGAACCAGTCGAAGCCCTGTGCGGCGAGGGAATCGGCGATGAGCAGGCCGACCTTGATGGAGTCAACGGCCTGCTCGCGCGTCATGGCAAGGCCTTCGGCCATGTTCTTCGTGCCGTTGGCGATGCGCGTCTGGAAGAGGGCGGGCACATCGCTCGTGTCGGCGGCGATGCCCATGTCGTTGACGAGCAGGCGCGCTCCGGCGCAGGCCGCGAACGCGTTGGCGGCGGCTCCCTGGCGTATCGTGTAGTTGCGCACCATCTCGAGCGTCGTCTCCTGCGGATAGGCGCTGACGCCCTCGGCGGCGACGCCGTGGTCGGCGCAGCAGATGACGACAGCCTTGCGCGGCGCTCTGGGGTCCAGCTCGTTGCAGATGTCGAGCCAGTGGAAGAGCATCGGGGCGAGCCCTCCTAGGCTCTTCTCCATGCCGCTAAGGTACGATGCCATGCGCAGGCGCGCCTGCATGGATACGGCGGTGCCGGGCGCTGTTATCCGCGGCAGGATCTCCTCGAGGGAGAGGGCTGCGAGCCGGTCTTGAAATACATTCATACGCTCACCTCCTCTGGTACCCGCTTGAGAGAGAGGCCGATGCGGCCACGCTTCTCGTCGACGCTGATGACCATGACGCGCAGGACCTGGCCGATGGAGACGACTTCGAGCGGGTGCTTGACGCGCCGCTTCGCGAGCTCGGAGATGTGGATGAGGCCGTCCTCGTGCAGGCCGATGTCGACGAAGGCGCCGAAGTCCGTGATGTTGCGGACCGTGCCGCGCAGGATGGTGCCGGGCTTGAGCTCTGAGAGCTTGACGATGGCCTGGCGCGTCAGCGGTGCCGGAAGGTCGGCGCGCGGGTCGCGTCCCGGGCTCACGAGGGCGTCGAGGATGTCGTGGACCGTCGGCGCGCCGGCCTGCAGCGCTGCGGCGAGTTCGCGCTCTTTGCGCTCGTCTAAGAGGCGGCGCTTGAGCTTCATGCGCTCGAGCTGCTCGGGGGCGCGGAGGTCCTGCAGCGTGAAGCCGAGCTTCTGCAGGATCTTCTCGGCGAGCGCATACGACTCGGGATGGACGGGCGTGTTGTCGAGCGGTGACTTGGCACCGTGGATGCGCAGGAAGCCCGCGCACTGCGTGAAGGCAGCCGGACCGAGGCGTGGGACCTTCAGGAGCTGACGCCGGCTCGTGAAGACGCCGTGCTCGTTGCGGTAGGCGATGATGTTCTTGGCCGTCGTCGCGTTGATGCCGGCGATGTGGCGCAGCAGGGCGGCAGAGGCTGTGTTGAGATCGACGCCGACGTGGTTGACGGCGGACTCGATCGTCGCATCGAGGGTGCTCGCGAGCTCTTTCTGGTTGACATCGTGCTGGTACTGGCCGACGCCGATGGCCTGCGGGTCGATCTTGACGAGCTCGGCCAGCGGGTCCTGCACGCGGCGCGCGATCGAGACGGCGCCGCGGATGACGACGTCGTACTCCGGCAGCTCTTCTTTGGCGAGTTTGGAGGCCGAGTAGACGGAGGCACCGGCCTCGTTCGTGATGAGGTAGTGGACATCCTTGAGATGATTGTCCTGGATCAGCGCGGCGGCGAACTGATCCGTCTCGTAGGAGGCCGTGCCGTTGCCGATCGAGAGCAGGGTCACGCCGTTCTTGCGGATGGAGGTGAGTACGCGCGCGGCGGCCGCCTCGCGCGCGCGGTCGCTCTGCGTGATCTGCAGCACGCCGTAGTCGAGCACGCGGCCCGTCGGGTCGACGACGGCCATCTTGCAGCCGTTGCGGTAGCCGGGGTCGAGCCCCATGACCGTGTGGCCCGCGAGCGGCGCCTGCAGCAGGAGCTGGCGCAGGTTGACGCCGAAGAGGTGGATGGCGTGCTTCTCGGCTTTTTCTGTCAGCGCGGTGCGGATCTCGCGCGTCAGGGACGGCAGCAGCAGGCGCTTGTAGCCGTCCTCGATGGCGAGTTGCAGGTACTTCGTCCAGATGGACGGCGCGCGGTGCAGCTGGCGCTCGATGAGCCGGCAGTTCTCCTCGTGGTCCGTCGCGAGCATGACCTTGAGGCAGCCGAGCTTCTCGCCGCGGTTGATGGCGAGGATGCGGTGCGGCGGCAGGCGGTGGACGGGCTCCTCATAGGCTTCGTACATGCGGAATACCTGCTGGCTCTCCTCGGGTGCATCTTTTGCGAGCTCCGTCTGCAGGCTGCCCGTCTTCGTGATGTGCTCGCGCATGGACTGGCGGACCTTCGCCTCCTCCATGAAGGTCTCGGCCACGATGTCCATCACCCCTTGCAGCGCGTCCTCAGCCGTCGCGACGCCCTTGTCTTCCTGGCAGAAGGCCGCCGCAATCGCTTCCGGGCTGCCCTTCTGGTCACTCGCGAGCAGCATGCGGTTTGCGAGCGGCTCGAGGCCGCGCTCGCGGGCAATCTGCGCGCGCGTGCGCTTCTTCTGCTTGTAGGGCAGATAGAGGTCCTCGAGCTCCTGCAATTTCGTCGCCTTCTCGATGGCCCGGCGCAGGTCATCCGTCAGCTTTCCCTGCTCCTCGATTTTGGCTAGGATTTCTTCCTGCCGCTTGACGAGGCCGCGCAGGTACGCGAGGCGCTCCTCGAGCTCGCGCAGCTGCTCGTCCTCGAGCGATCCCGTCGCCTCCTTGCGGTAGCGCGCGATGAACGGCACGGTATTGCCCTCGTCGAGCAGCTTGGCCGCCGCCTCGACCTGATGCGGCTGCACCTTGAGCTCCGATGCGATCTTTGGATATATGTCTTTTTCCAGCATGGAAACCCCTCTCTCTCTGAATTCTATCATTCAGTATACCATACTTGTCATGATTCATATCGGTAAAAGCCATATACACATTGAATCGCAGCTTGCAGCTGAATATTATCCCCCCACCCGGCTTGTTGCATAACCTTCTGGAATGTTATAATTTTTCAATATAGAATGCGATAGAATGGTATTTCATGAGAATGGGGGTGGAGATGATCAGGAATCACTGGTTTTGGCATGGAGTCTTGCGACGGTGCTTCTTTTTTTTGCTGGTCATGTTCGTGTTGTCCATTGTGCTTTTTTTCCTCGCTCGTATGGCCCCGGGAGATCCGTTGCAGTCATTTTATGGTGACGCGTTGGAGATGATGTCTCAGGCCGAGCAAGATGCGGCAAGAGAACGGTTGGGGCTTGACAAGGGGATGTTTGCCCAATACGCATACTGGCTTTTGAACAGTTTGCAGGGAGATTTTGGGATCTCGTTCAAATACAAGATGCCTGTGGCAGATGTTGTCTTCCCCTTGTTGGGCAATACACTTCTGCTTGGCAGCCTTGCCTATATCCTGGTATTTGCCTTTGCCATCTTGTTGGCGGTTTTCTGCACACTGCATGAAGAAGACTGGCTGGACAAGACCATCTGCAAGGTGGGGACGGCCGCCTATTATATCCCGGCTTTCTGGCTGGGTGTCGTCCTGGTACTGATTTTCAGCATTCATCTCGGCTGGCTGCCCAGCAGCGGTGCTTATGATATCGGGAAATCGGAAGATATCCTCAACCGGATCCAGCACCTGATCCTGCCACTTGTCGTCATGATTGCGAGTCATCTATGGTATTACGCGTACATGATCCGGAATAAATTGCTCGATGAGGTACGCAGAGACTATGTCCTTCTGGCCAAGTCCAAGGGGCTGACGCGGCGTGAAGTTGTTTGGAAGCATTGCCTTCGCAATGTGGCCCCGACGATTGTCAACATCATGGCGATTTCCATCCCTCATGTGACCGGTGGAACGATTGTAGTGGAAGCTGTCTTCAATTATCCGGGGATCGGCAATCTTGCGGTAGAAAGCGCGAAATATCATGATTACAACTTGTTGATGGTAACGACGCTGATTACGGGCGCTCTTGTATTCTTGGGCAGTTTTGTCGCTCAGATGATCAATGAACAGATCGATCCCCGTATGCGAGAGGCAGGTGTGATTCGATGGTAGAGCAGGGACTTTCGCAACAGCCAGACCGTGATGCATTCCGCTTAGTAGGAGCGGGATACAGGTCGCATGTATCACAAGGGAGAGACCTGTCTTGGCGGGCAAGGATCAAGGGCATGCCGCTTTTTTCCATGGCAATCTTGCTGCTCATTGTACTGGGGTGTGTCTTTGCACCTTTGCTGGCCAATCATGATCCTACCGATTTTTACCTGTCCGACCTCAATCGACCGCCAGGACAGGAATTTCGTTTTGGCACGGATTCGCTGGGGCGGGATCTTTACTCGATGATGTGGTATGGAGGGCGCGTATCAATCCTGGTTGGCTTGCTGGGGGCATCCATTATTGCCGCCATCGGGATTCCATATGGCTGTATCAGTGGTGTAGCAGGCGAGCGCGTGGACTTCATCTTGATGCGCTTTGCAGAACTGTGTGGCAGTATTCCGTCCATCCTGTTCGTGCTCGTTCTCTCTGCCGCATTTGGAGATGGCAGTGTGGTCTCGATTTCGATCATCATCGGGATTACGGGGTGGTTTGGCTTAGCCCGTATTGTGCGTGGAGAAGTACGTCAGATACGCGATAGTGAATTCATCCTCTATGCGCGTGCCTGTCATGCTAGTTTTCCTTATGTGATGATCCATCATCTCGTTCCAAACCTTGTTTCTGCCATCATGTTTGTATTGGTCTCGTCAATCAGTTCCTGCATGATCATGGAATCCACGCTGAGTTTCCTGGGATTGGGGCTTCCTGTTACGACAATCTCTTGGGGGAGTATGTTATCTTTGGCAAACAAAGCTCTGCTTCTGGATACCTGGTGGGTCGTTATATTTCCGGGCTTATTCCTAGTGACAACTTTGCTGTGCATTACCAATATTGCCTATCATTTCCGGAAGGAAGGCAATCGTAAGGCAAGCAATCTATAATATCTTTAAGGGGTTTTTATTGAGAGAGGGAGGAGTACGCTTCATGAAAAAAACCTTATCAATCTTATCTGCTCTATGTATCTTGCTCTTGAGCCTGTCTTTGGCAGGATGCGGCTCTAAGGAGGCTGCTAACGACCAGGGAAAGGCAGACATGAGCAATACACTCGTGTATGCTGGAGAATCGGAAAGTACCATTAACCCGTTGCTGAACAACCATGAAGAACTTCCGGATATCATCTTTTCTGGCTTGATGAAGTATGATGCAAATGGAAAGCCGATACCGGATCTTGCTGAGAGTTATGACTACGATGAAGCCGCGAATACCTACACCTTCCATCTCCGTCATGACGTAAAATGGCATGATGGCAAGGACTTCACCGCAGATGATGTTGTCTATACCTACAAGGAACTGACAGAGGATAAGACGCTTGCATCATCGATTACGTCGAATTACGAAGATATCACGAGCGTGACAGCACCGGATCCTTATACGGTAGTGATTGCCTTAAAGCAATACGATGCGGCGATGCTGGACTACTTTACTATGGGAATCCTGCCCAAACATCTTCTGGAGGGCAAGGATGTCAACACGGATGCCTTCAATCAGCATCCGATTGGCACGGGACGCTATAAATTCGTGAGCTGGGATACGGCTGGCGGTATGATTACGCTGGAACGCAATGCCGATTATTACGACAAAGTGCCGAATATCGAACGCATTGTGTATAAGACGGTTTCCAATGAGACGACAAAGGCAGCCATGCTTCAGTCGGGCGAGGCGGACCTGGCCTGGCTGAACTCCAAGTATGCAGCAAAGTTCCGGGATAACAAGTCGTATAAGACGTGGGACTTCAAGACGGCGGACTATCGTGGTGCAGCCATGGATATGAATTCCGATTTCTGGAAGAAGAATGCGGACTCCATTGGCGTATTGAATCTTGCTTTGGATAAGAAAGCCATCATTGATGGTGTATTGGAGGGGCAGGGGATTGTTGCCTATAGCCCCATCCAGCGAAATCCGCTCGGGACCAATCCGGAAGCCGATATCTACTCGTATGACCTGGATCGATTCGCGCAGGAGATGGAAAAGCTTGGCTGGAAAAAGGGCAGTGATGGGATCTATGAACGAAATGGTCAGAAATTCCATTTCAGGATCCAGACGCGTGATTACGAAGAAGAGCGTGTCGATATTGCGAACCTGATGTCGAGTATGCTGAAAAAAGCTGGCGTTGATATGGAAGTCGTTTTGGTCACGAAATTTGACTGGAAAGCCGGTTATGATGGCTTCCTGGCCGGTTATGCGACCCAGTTCGACCCAGATATGATTTATTCGCAGTTTGTTACCAATGCGAGTGGCAACACCATGCATTACTCGAATCCTGAAGTAGATCAGGCATTGCGTGAGGGGCGTCATACGAAGGATGTGGATGCACGCAAGAAGATCTATGGTGAATTCGAGAAGATCTACAGCCAGCATCCTGGTATTCTGCTGACAGCCTATCTCGATGGCAATTACGTCGGTATCGCCGGTATCGATGGACTAGATACGACGCGCGTTCTTGGCCATCATTCAGTCGGTGTCATGTGGAATATCGAGAATTGGACGATTAAACGCTGACAGGGAAAATCGTATAAAGACAGTGGATTAGACCGTTCGTGTTTGCGATCGGTCTAATCTGTTATCATCGGTCAGGAGAAAATGATGAAACAAGCGGTACTGGAATTGAAAGATTATGCGGTCAGTTTCTTTACGCCAGAAGGTGAGGTAGAGGCTGTAAGAGGCGTTGATTTATCGGTAGCGCGTGGCGAGATTCTCTGCCTGGTAGGAGAATCTGGCTGTGGGAAGAGTGTTCTGTGCAAGAGCCTCTTGAAATTGTTGCCCAGCCGTCCGCCGCATAACGCTACAATCAAGCAAGGGCGTGTCTTGCTTGAGGGGATGGATATCACTCATTATACAGAAAAACAGATGCGGGCTTTGCGCGGCCGGGATGTCTCTATGATATTCCAGGATCCGATGCTGACCTTGAATCCGACCATTCCCGTCGGCAAGCAGATTATAGAGGCCATCTTGAAACACAGTGATATGAGCAGAGCGGCGGCAAGGGAGCGCGCTATTGAGATGCTGGAACTTGTCGGGATACCAGACCCAGAACAGCGCTTGAAGCTCCAGCCACATTTCTTTTCTGGTGGTATGCGTCAGCGATGTGTCATAGCGATAGCGTTGGCGATGCGGCCTAAGCTCTTGTTGGCAGACGAACCGACAACCGCTCTTGACGTTACCGTGGAGACACAGATTCTTGACCTTCTCCGTGAATTGCGCGATAAGACAGGAGTCTCTATCGTATTTGTGTCGCATGATCTGGGAGCGGTTGCCAGGATTGCGGATCGCGTAGCGGTCATGTATGCAGGAAAGATTGTTGAAATCGGCACAGCGGAGGATATCTATTATCGTCCACAACATCCATATACCTGGGGGTTGTTATCTGCACTTCCCGTTTTTGCCAATCCCGAAGAAGAGCTGTATACGATACCGGGAATACCACCATCCCTGCTCAATCCTCCTCCTGGAGATGCGTTTGCTGAGCGCAATGCTTATGCGTTGGCGATTGATTATGAGAAGATGCCGCCAATGATGCGGGTTTCGGATACGCATTATGCAGCAACTTGGCTGCTGGACCCGCGTGCACCGAAGGTAAAGCCGCCGGTGAGATTGGCAGAGAGGAGCAGGTCGTGGAGACAAAAGGAATAAAGGTATTGATGGGGGCAGAAGATTTGACAATGGATTTTCGCATGAGCGATACCTATACGGTTCATGCCGTCCGAAATGTCTCGTTTTCCATCCATGAGGGAGAGATATTTGGCCTGGTGGGTGAATCTGGAAGCGGGAAATCTACCATTGCGCGACTGTTCTCGGGAATCTATAAACCAACGAAAGGCAATGTCTACTATGAAGGCGTCGTCGTGAATGGAGAGCATGCCCAGGCTGTACAGCAAGCCAGGATGAGGAAAGAGGTCCAGATCGTCTTTCAGGATTCTACGGCAGCACTCAACCCGCGCATGACGGTACTAGAGATCTTGGAGGAACCACTCAGGATACAGCATCTGCGTTCTTCTGAACAGGATTGCCGTCAAAAAGCAGAAGAGGTCCTGGAAAAAGTAGGACTCCGTGCATCGTATCTGGAGAAACATCCCAGTGAACTGTCCGGTGGACAGTGCCAGCGCGTTGCCATAGCCCGTACCTTGATGATGCGCCCTAGACTGATCATCGCAGATGAACCCATTGCTTCGATGGATGTGTCTCTGCAGGCACAGATTGTCAATCTCTTTCGCGAATTACAGAGGGAACAGGGGTTTTCTATGCTGTTCATCGCACATGATCTTGGTGTAATCCGCTATCTGAGTGATACGGTCGGAGTCATGCTGGATGGCAAGCTGGTGGAGATAGCGCCGAAGGAGAAGCTGTTTCGAGAGCCGTTGCATCCTTACACACAGTCACTGCTCTCCGCCATGCATATCCCCGATCCGATAGTAGAACGGCAGAAGACGATGTATCGCTATGACAGGGGCCAAGTACTTGGAACGCATATGGAACTTCATGATGGAGATCACTATGTCTTGTGCGGATGACAGCCGCTCAGAGCTATCACCTTTTCTGCACCGTGGGCGTAAATAGTGTATAATAGAATGGTCTGCAGGAGATTGCAGACCATTTACAGTTTTTGGGGTTAAGATAGGGGAAGAGACATGCAGGTATCGGTACTCGCCAGCGGCAGCAAGGGCAATGCGGTCTATGTAGAGATGGACGGCGTGCGGCTCCTGCTCGACGCGGGCATCAGCGCGACGCGCATCAAGAAGGGGCTCGCAGCCGAGGGCGTCGACGCAGCTTCGCTCGACGGCGTGCTCATCACGCACGAGCACCGCGACCACATCGCGGGCCTCGTGACGCTCTCGAAGTGGTATGAGCTGCCAATCTTCACGCGGCGCGCGACGATCGAGCACATGAGCTGCCGCGCGGCCATCCCCGCGGAGCGCTTCCACGCCATCGAGGGGGCGTTCCGCATCGGGGACCTGACGATTGACCCGTTCAACATCCCGCACGATGCGGCGGACCCCGTGGGCTACCGCATCACGGGCTCCTCGCGCTGCACGCTCGCGACCGATCTCGGCTTCGTGACGGCGAGCGTCCAGGAGGCCATCGACGGAGCTGACGTGCTCGTCCTCGAGGCCAATCACGACCCTGAGGTGCTCAAGCACGGCGACTACCCGTGGGCACTCAAGCGGCGCATTCTGTCGAACCGCGGCCATCTGGCCAATGCCGATGCCGCCTGGGCGCTCGTGCGCATGAAGAAGCGGCCCGCGCATGTCTTTCTCGCACACCTCTCAGAGAAGAACAATACGCCGGAACTCGCCGAGAACACGGTGGAGGAGATCCTGCACCGCCAGGGGCTCGATATCCCCATCTGCATGACGGCACAGGACCGGGCGGTCCACCTTCACTGAGCAGTCAATTGTTGTCTTTGCTTGTCTTTGATGGTAACGGAGGAATCTCAAAATGAAGAGCATTGTTTCGAATTTCAGCCACAAGAACCATAAACGCCTCGCCGTGCTCGTCGCGGCTGCCTTTGTCGTCTCGGCCGTCTCGTACGCCGGCTGCTCGGCCGCTTCGTCGAGCGCTGCGGCAGAGGCCGCGACGGATAGCATCTCGAGTGCGCGCAACACGCCGGCCGTGTACGCGGCCAAGACTGTCGGCCCGGCTGTCGTCGGCATCACCAACAAGGCCGTCGCGCGCGACTGGTTCGACAACCCGATCGAGACGGAGGGCGTCGGCTCGGGCGTCATCTTCAAGAGTGACGGCTACATCGTCACGAACAACCACGTCATCAACGGCGCCAAGGAGCTCATCGTCTCGCTGTCCGATGGCCGTAGCCTCAAGGGCAAGGTCGTCGGCGCGGATGAGGTCACGGACCTCGCCGTCGTCAAGATCGACGCCAAAGACCTGCCGACGGCAACGTTTGCGGACTCCGACCAGATTGTCGTCGGCGAGCCGGCCATCGCCATCGGCAACCCGATGGGCCTCGAGTTCCGGGGCAGCGTGACGAGCGGCGTGGTCAGCGCGCTCAACCGCACGCTCGACAACAGCGACAGCCGCGTCAAGCTCTTGCAGACGGATGCCGCCATCAACCCGGGCAACTCGGGCGGCGCGCTCGTCAATGCCGACGGTGAAGTCATCGGCATCAACAGCGTCAAGCTCGCGGCCAACGGCGTCGAGGGCATGGGCTTCGCCATCCCGAGCAATACCGTCCAGTCGGTCATCAAGGAGCTCATGGACAAGGGCTACGTCGCGCGCCCATACCTCGGCGTCTCGGTCTTTGACCCGGAGACGGCAGCCCGCTACGGCTACTCGCTCGCCATCGACAAGGGCGTCTACGTCTTCAAGCTCGTGCTCGGCGGCCCGAGCGACAAGGCCGGCCTGCAGCGTGGCGACATCATCCTCAAGGCCGACGGCGATGAGGTCAACAGCATCGGAGACCTGCGCGCGAAGGTCAGCGCCCACAAGGTCGGCGACACGATCACGCTGACGATCGACCGCAACAACCATGAGCGCACGGTCGATGTCACGCTCGAAGAGATGCCGCAGGATAAGAAATAAGAAGAGACCAACATGAAGATAACGATTGTCTGCGCCGGCAAGATCAAGGAGAAGTATTTGAGTGCCGGCATCGCAGAATTCCTCAAGCGGCTCAAGCCCTATGCACAGGTCGAGATCCGCGAGATCCACGAGGAGAAGATGCCAGAGGCCCCGTCGCCTGCTGAGAAGGAGCAGACGCTTGCAAGAGAGGGCGAGAAGCTCCTGAAGCTCGTGCCGGAGGGCAGCTATCTCTACGTGCTCGACGTCTACGGGAAACTCAAGTCCTCCGAGCAGCTCGCCAAGGAGATTGCAGACCTCGGGCTGCGGGGCAGGAGCAGCATCACCTTCCTGATCGGCGGGGCCTTCGGACTCTCGGAGGAGGTGCGCGCCCGCGCGGACGAGCGCATCAGCTTCTCGCCGATGACCTTCACGCACCAGATGGTGCGCCTGCTGCTCGTCGAGCAGATCTACCGCGCGTTCAAGATCAACCGCGGTGAGAAATACCACTGGTGAAAGGCGGTGACAGTATGAAAGGCTTTTTGTGGTCCCTCAGCGCGTTCTTCTTTCTGCTGGGCTGTGGCAGCATCGATTATTTGCTCAAGAATCCCGACTACATCGCCTTGCCGGCCGGTATGACGGCTGTCTTCACAGTCCTCTGCATCTACTTTGGCTATCGGGCGAAGACCTATGATGGCCGGGCCATCGACCGCCACCACAAGCTCGAGCTCAAGGATTATTCGGCGGATGAGGCAGAGCTCATCGAGACGAGCTGGCAGAAGGCCATCGCCGACTACACGCGCGTCGAAACGGCGCGCAAGACGATACGCGACGGCGAGCTGCGTGAACAGCTCGCCGTGATGCAGCGGGTCGCCTCGAATCTCCTCGACTACCTCGAGAAGCATCCGAAGGCCATCCCCGCGGCGCGCCGCTTCATCGACACGTATCAGGACCGCGCGGCGAACCTCGCGGAGGAATACCGCGAGCTCGAGAAGACGGGCCTCGACACGGAGCAGGTTGCCGACACGCGCGCGAACATCAAGGAGACGCTGTACTCGTTCGACGAGGCGTACGAGAAGGAATTCGAGCGCGTCCTCGGCGACAAGCTGCTCGACATGGACGCGGAGCTCGCCGTCCTGCAGAAGACAATGGCTGCCGACGGCATCGAGAACCTGCCCGAGCACGAGGCGAAGAAGCCATCTGCAACGGTGAAGCAGAATGATGAAGAGAAGACGACGGTCCTCAAGGAGGTGCGGCATCTCTTCGACAAGAAGGAGCCAGTCGTGCATGGCACGGGCCTGCAGAATCGCGGCGGCCGCAAGCACCCGCGCCGCCGCGCCTTCCGTGCGGCCGAGACCTTCCGCATCGCGATGCCGGAGGAGCTGCGCAGCAGCGTCCTCAAGGAGAAGCTCATCATGAGCGCACTGGCCATCTTCGGCGGCTGCATCGGCGCCCACAAATTCTATCAGGGCAAGACGAAGTGGGGCATTCTCTACCTGCTCTTCTGGTGGACGGCCATCCCCGGCATCGTCGGCTTCTTCGAGGGCATGCGCTACCTCTTCATGTCGATGGATGATTTCTATGATATGTACTACCAAGGCAACAGGCGGTGATTTTTATGGCAAAGGATATCGATCTTTCAGACCTCCTGACGAATCGTCAGGAACAGCAGGGCGCCGAGGCGAAGGCCATCGTGCCGGAGAAAGTCGAGCGCGAGGTCGAAACGGCTGTCGACACACTGACGCCGGAGGACCTGGCGAAAGTCGAACAGATCAAGGACAGCATCGACATGACGGACTCCGAGGCTCTCTTGACGTACGGCGCGCCCGCGCAGAAGAAGATTGCGGCGTTCTCCGACAGCGTCCTCGCGCAGGTGCGCACGAAGGACAGCGGCGAGGTCGGCCAATTGCTCGCTAGCCTCGTGACCGAGGTCAAGGAGTACGACGAGAAGAGCCAGGGCGGCTTCCTGCGCAAGGTGCCGATTCTCGGCAGTCTCGTCAGCAAGACGGACAACATCAAGCAGGGCTACGAGAAGCTCTCGGTGCAGGTCGAGCGCATCGCCGGCGCACTCGAGCAGTCGCGCCTCAAGATGATGAAGGATGTCGTGCTCTTCGACCGCCTCTACGACGAGAACTTTGCCTACTTCAAGGAGCTGCAGCTCTACATCCGGGCCGGTGAGGAGAAGCTCGAGGAGATGCGCACGGAGACACTGCCGAAGCTCCACGCGCAGGCCGCCGCGGCCAACGACCCGATGGCTGTGCAGGTCGTCGCGGACTTCGAGGCGGGCGTCAACCGCTTCGAGAAGAAGCTGCACGACCTCAAGATCAGCAAGACGATTGCCATCCAGACGGCACCTCAGATCCGCCTGATCCAGAACAACGACAAGGCGCTGATCGACCGTGTGCAGACGGCCATCTACTCGACGATCCCGCTCTGGAAGAACCAGCTCGTCATTGCGCTCGGCCTCTCGGCCCAGCAGAAAGTCCTGCGCATGCAGCAGGCCGTCAACAACACGACGAACGAGCTCCTGAAGCGCAATGCGGAACTGCTCAAGCAGAATTCCATCGAGACGGCGAAGGAGAACGAGCGCAGCATCGTCGATGTCGAGACGGTGCGCGAAGTCAACGAGAAGCTCATCCAGACGATCGAGGACACGGTGCGCATCCAGCAGGAAGGACGCGCCAAGCGCCAGGCTGCCGAGAAAGAGCTCGCCTCCATCGAAGACCGTCTGCGCGAGACACTCTTGCGCCACAGCGGCAGGAGCGGTCAGAGTGAAGCTGGTCAGGCGAAGCCGTGAAAAATGTGGTACAATACAGGGATGAGAAAAAACGAGAGGCGGATTGCCATCAGGCGGTGATCCCGGCTAGTTGGAGTGAACGAATGAGATGAAGATGGATAGACGTGTTTGGCTGCAGAAGCACATCCTGGCGATGGTGTACGTGATGGGCATCCTTTTTGGTGTCATGGTGCTGCGCTACGCCTGGCTGCAGCTCGTAGCGGGAGATGAGCTGTCGGAGCGCATGCGCAGCCAGGTCGGGTACGACCTGGCCATACAGTCCCCGCGCGGCACGATCACCGACCGCAATGGCCGCGAGATGGCCGTGAGCCTCATGACGAAGTCGCTGTACATCGACCCGAATCACGTCTCGGATCCCGATGCACTTGCCTCGGACCTCGCGCCGCTCATCAACATGCCCGAGCAGGAGATCCTCGATGATATCTCGGCAGGCGGCGGCTTCGTCTGGGTCAAGCGGCACATGGAGCACGACGAGTACGAGGCTGTGCGCAAGATGGTCCGCGAGAAGTCGTACACGGACTGCGTCGGCTTCCGCGATGAGGCCAAGCGCTACTACCCCAACGACATCCTCGGGGCCAACGTCCTCGGCTTTGTCGGCACGGACGACAAGGGACTCGACGGCATCGAGCAGGGCCTCGACGGTCTGCTGAAGGGCGAGGTCAAGGAGAAGTACCTGACGACGGACCGCCAGAACAGGCCAATCCTCGACTCGATCTTCTCGAGCCAGCGCCAGTATAAGGGCGAGTACTGCAAGAACGTCGAGCTCACGCTCGATGCCGGCATCCAGTTCATCGTCGAGCAGGAGCTTGACCGCGCGATGGCTGAGAACAACCCGCAGGCCATCACCTGCGTCGTCATGAACCCGAAGACGGGCGAGGTCCTCGCGATGGCCTCGCGTCCGTCGTACAACCCGAACAGCTTCTACGACTACTCGCCAGAGGTCTGGAAGAACCGCGCCGTCTCCTTCATCTACGAGCCGGGTTCGACCTTCAAGTCGGTCGTCGCCGCGGCCGCCCTGCAGGAGAAAGTCGTCTCGCCGAACCAGGTCTTCGTCGACCCGGGCTACGTCATGGTTTCGGGCCGCCGCATCCAGAACTGGAGCGGCACGAGCTTCGGCACCGTCACCTTCACCGATGTCGTCAAGCAGTCGCTCAACACGGGCTTTGCGCAGGTCGGCCTGCGCCTCGGCGCGCAGAAGCTCACGGACTACGCCAAGCTCTTCGGCTTCGGAATGCCGACGGGCATCGAGCTGCCGGGCGAGGAGGGCGGCCTGCTCTTCAACCCGGATGACATGCGCGACTCGGACGTCGCGACGATGGCCATCGGCCAGAGTATCGCCGTGACGCCGCTGCAGCTCGTGACGGCCATGTCGGCCATCGCCAACGACGGCGTGCTCTTAAAGCCGCACATCGTCAAGACCATCACGAATGTCGACGGCTCCATCTACGAGGAGAAGGGCACGACAGAGGTGCGCCGCACGATTGAGTCGGCCACCGACAAGACGCTCGTCGGACTGCTCGAGCAGGTTGTCGCGAGCGGCGGCGGCAAGAAGGCAGCCGTCAAGGGCTACCGCATCGCCGGCAAGACGGGCACGGCCCAGAAGATACGCCCCGACGGCTCCGGCTACATGGAAGGCCACTACATCGCCTCGTTCTGCGGCTTCGCTCCCGTCGAGGACCCGCAGCTCACCGTGCTCGTCATGATCGACGACCCCGGCACGGGCAATTACTACGGCGGCCAGATCGCCGCGCCGGTGGCCAGCCGCATCTTCACGCAGCTCTTCCGCTACCTGCACATCGAGCCGTCGAGCGACCCGTTCGCCGGCATGGAGTCGAAGGCGAAGCCCTCGGCCAAGACGCAGAAGTCGTATTCCGGTACCGTGCCCGACGGCAAGGTCGTCGTGCCCGACTTCTCCGGCAAGAGCATGCGCGAAGCCGCCCAGCTCGCCGCCGACCGCGGCCTGAACTGCGACCCCGACGGCTCCGGCTACGCCGTCAGCCAGAGCATCGCCCCGAATACACTGGTTGACAAGGGGACAACCGTGACCGTGCAGTTCAAGTCACAATGACACATGAATCAAAAAAGCTGTTGCAGATGCAACAGCTTTTTTTGATGGGCTTTTCAGTGGTAGAGCAGTTCGAGCAGGGCTTTTGTCACGGTGCCGGGCTTGATGGCGTTCATGCAGGCGTTTGATCTGTGGCGGCACTTTGTCTTGCAGCAGGCGGTGCACTCGTGGGGGGAGAGGATGAAGTGGTGACCTTTTGTCAGCGGGCCGTAGATGCCCGGATGGGTCGGGCCCCAGAGGGAGAGGGTCGGCAGTCCGACGGCTTCGGCGATGTAGAGCGGGCCGGTGTCGCCGGTCAGCAGCAGGTCGGACTCGCGGAAGATTGCGGCGAGCTCCAGGAGACTCGTCTGGCCGGCAATCGAGAGGGAGGCGCGGCCTTCCATCTCCTGCTGGGCGCGCTCGATGTAGACTTGGTCGGACGGCGCGCCGGTGAAGACGATCTGGATGTTCTCGGGCAGGTTGGCGAGCGCGCGGCCGAAGAATTCGGGCGGCCAGTTCTTGTCGGGCCATGTCGTGCGCGTGTTGACGAGCAGAAGCGGTTGCTGCGGGTCGTGCAGCGTGACCTTCTTATCCGCGAAGAACGTCTCGGCGAAGCCATCGTAGGTGTCGGGCAGCTTGAGCACGAGGCCGGGCATGAAGTCCTCGGGGCCGATGCCGAGCGGCGCGAGTGCCGTCATGTAGCGGCGTATCTTGTGGCGTTCGGGGATGTCCGGTGCCATCTCGGTCATGAAGAGGAAGTTGCCCTCGTGGCGCTCGTGGATGCCGATGCGGCGCGGCGCGCGGCTCATGCGCGTCAGCATGCCCGAGAGGAAGAGCCCCTGGATGTCGAGCGCGATGTCGAATTCGTACTGGTGCAGCAGCGCGGCAGCTTCCTTGAGCGTCTGGCGGACGGTGCGCAGGTCGAGATGCGCTGCCGCCTTGTCGAACGTCCGGCGGTCCCAGACGAGCAGGCGGTCGATGTCGGGGTTGTTCTCGAGCAGGATGCTCGCCGGCGGGCTCACGAGCCAGGTCACATGGCAGTCCGGCACGAGCCGCTTGAGGTTGTGGACGACGGCCGTCGAGTGCAGCACGTCGCCGATGGCGCTGAGGCGCACGACGAGGATGCGCGCGCCGTGCGGAAGTTTTTGTTCGTTCATGATGCTCTCTTTTCTGTTCGCAGTGAGTGAAATATGTTAAGATGAAAGGAATGAAATCTACTTTATCTTAGCATAGTTGCGAAGCAGAAGAAAGGCGGGAATACGGTGATCGATGAGGAGCAGATCCGGGCAGTGGCGACGGATGCCGCCTACAAGCGCGGTGTCCGCTATTTCAGGCGCGGCGCCGTCGGGCATCTGGAGCGGCAGGAGGATGGCAGGAGCTACACGGCCGTCGTCGAGGGAACGGAGGCATATCATGTCCGCATCAGCTTGACGGAGGCGGGCGATGAAGTCGAGTCGTTCCACTGCGACTGCCCGGCCGCCGCGCAGTACCTCGGCGCCTGCAAGCATGTCGTCGCCGTGCTCAAGACCGTCCAGCAGCAATCCATGGCAGGTTGTTCCTCTCAGGGAACGGATGCGGGCGGCCGCCGCCTGCTGCAGGGCTTCCAGTTGGCGGCGCAGCTGCCATCTGCTCCGCTGCAGGAGCCCGTCTACCTCGTCCCGCGCCTCTTCGTCGAGAGTGCGCCAGGCAGGGTCGAGAGCTGGCTCGAGTTCCGCATCGGCATGAGCCGCCTCTACGTCGTGCGCAATCTCATGGAGCTCTTGCAGCGCGTGATGGCGGGGGAGGACTACTCGCTTGGCCGCAATAATGTGATACACACGGCATCGCTGCGCTGGGCCGACGGCGTCTCCGAGAGGCTCTGGGCCTTTATGCAGCAGGCGTACCGCGACGAGAAGAGTCTGCTGCGCCACCAGCCGGCGCTCTCTTACATGCACGCGCTGCAGAAGAGCACGGTCTTTGAGCACAAGATGATGCACCTGACGCCGAGCCTGCTCGAGGATTTCCTCACCATCATGGGAGAGACGTCCATCGAGCTGCACATCGACGGCAGCGAGGCCATCGCGGCACACCTGCGCGAGGGAAAGCCCGCCATCCATCTGGAGGTCAGCCGCCTCGCTGACAGGAGCGGCCGTATCACGCTGGAGGACGGAGACCTCACGCCGCTCTCGGAGGACTGCCGCATCCTCTACCAGCACGAGGCCATCTACCGGGTGGCGGATGCGTTCGGCCGCGCGCTGCAGCCGCTCTGGCAGGCGTTTGCGCGCGCGACGAGCGTGCAGCTCTCGCATGGCGACATGACGCCGTTCTTCAGCAGCATCCTGCCGGCCGTCGAGCAGGTCGCGGATGTCGATGTCGACGCTGGCTTCGAGGAGGAATTCCTGCTCGTGCCGCTCACGGCAGAGCTCTACCTCGACTACGAGGGCGAGGGCATCGCCGTGAAACCCGTCTTCGTCTACGACCACATCCGATTCAATCCCGTCGTGCAGGCGGCGCCGGAGGCCGATGAGGGTCACCTGCTCGTGCGCGACAGCGAGGCGGAGCAGGCGGTGCTCGTCGTCTTTGCGCGCTATGGCTTCACGAAGAAGCGCGACCAGTTCGTCCAGCTCGACGAGGAGAGGAGCTACGATTTCCTCACGCAGGGGCTCGAGGAGCTGCCAGAGCGCGTCGAGATCTTCTACGAGGCGAGTTTCGAGCGCCGGCCCGTGCGCCCCATGCCGAAGGTCACGGCCGGCGTCAGTGTCAACGACATGGACCTCCTGGAGGTCACGTTCAACATGAAGGATGTCGACTATCAAGAACTCGTCGACATCCTCGACTCCTACCGCCAGAAGAAGCGCTATCACCGCATGAAGGACAGGAGCTTCGTGACGCTCGGCGACCAGCAGCTGCGCGCCATCGCCTCGCTCGTGGAGAACGCGGGGCTGCGGCAGAAAGACCTGGCGGGCGGCAAGATAGAGCTGCCGCTCTCGGAGGCCATGTACCTCGACGGACTCGCGCGCGACGACGGGGGATTGCAGCTCACGCGCAGCCGCCGCTTCCGCGAGATCGTGCGCGGCATCCGCCAGCCACAGGAGGCCGACTACGAGGTGCCGACTTCGCTGAAGCCCGTGCTGCGCGACTACCAGGTCACAGGCTTCAACTGGCTCTCAAGCCTTGCGGACCATCATCTCGGCGGCATCCTCGCAGATGACATGGGCCTTGGCAAGACGCTGCAGGTCATCACCTTCCTGCTCGCCAGGAAAGCGCCAGAGGCGCCACCTGCGCTCGTCGTCGCGCCGACCTCGCTGCTCTACAACTGGCTCGAGGAAATCGCCCGCTTCGCGCCCGCGCTTCAGGCGGTGGCCGTGGCGGGCTCGAAGGCGGAGCGCCGCGCCCAGCTCGAGCAGGCGGGCGGCGTCGACGTCATCGTGACGACGTACGACACGCTCAAGCGCGACGTCGACCTCTACGCGCAGCGCCGCTTCGCCTGCATCTTCCTCGACGAGGCGCAGCACATCAAGAACCCCGCGACGCAGAGTGCGCGCGCCGTCAAGAGACTGTCGGCCGACACCTGCTTTGCGCTGACGGGCACGCCCATCGAGAACACGCTGACGGAGCTCTGGTCCATCTTTGACTTCCTGATGCCGGGCTACCTCGGAAGCCAGTCGAAGTTCAAGCAGCGCTTCGAGCTTCCCATCGTGCGCGCCGAGGACAAGAAAGCTGCCAAGGCACTGCGGCAGCGCGTCATGCCATTCATCCTGCGCCGCATGAAGAAGGATGTCTTAAAGGAGCTGCCCGACAAGGTCGAGCGCAAGCTCGTCGGTGAGATGACGCCGCAGCAGGCGAAAGTCTACCGGGCCTACTTCATGAAGAGCCAGCGCGACTTCCTGCGCGAGGTCAGCCTCGCGAGCCCCGGAGAGCAGCGCATCAAGATCCTCGCCATCCTCACGCGCCTGCGCCAGATTGCCTGCGACCCCTCGCTCTTCCTCGAGAGCTACCACGGCGGCTCGGGCAAGCTCGACATGCTCGAGGAACTCATCGCGGAGGCGCGCGAAGGCGGCCACCGCCTCCTGATCTTCTCGCAGTTCACGACGATGCTCTCGCACATCGCCGAGCGCCTGCGAAGGAGGGGGCTCGCGCACTTCTACCTCGATGGCGCGACGCCGGCCCTGACGCGCATGAAGCTCGTGCGGGAGTTCAACAGGGGCGCCGTGCCGGTCTTCCTGATCTCACTCAAGGCGGGCGGCACGGGCCTCAACCTCACGGGCGCCGACATGGTCGTCCACTTCGACCCGTGGTGGAACCCTGCCGTCGAGGACCAGGCGACCGACCGCGCCTACCGCCTCGGCCAGCGCAGCAACGTCCAGGTCTTCAAGCTCATCATGAAGGGGACGGTCGAGGAGAAGATCTACGAGCTGCAGGAAAAGAAGAAGTCCCTGATTGACCAGATGATACAGCCCGGCGAGAATTTCCTCGCCAAGCTCACCGAAGAGGAGATCCGCGCGCTTTTCCAGGGATGATCGGTCACTTGATGTGTTTTTTTTGGTGCGCATGTGTGATAGAATAAGAAAGAGCATGTAAGAAAGGTGGAGAATCCATGAACATTACGATTGGCAGTGACCACGGCGCTGTGGCACTCAAGGACGAAGTCAAGATGGTCCTGAAAGAGTACGAAGACATCAAGGTGACGGATGTCGGCACCTTCGGCACGGAGTCCGTCGACTACCCGGATATCGCCGAGAAAGTCTGCGCAGATGTGACGAGCGGCAAGGCCGATCTCGGCATCGTGCTCTGCGGCACGGGCATCGGCATCTCGATTGCGGCCAACAAGGTCAAAGGCATCCGCTGCGCCCTCTGCAACGATGTCTACTCGGCCAAGAAAGCGCGCGAGCACAACAACGCCAACGTCCTCGCGATGGGCGGCCGCGTGCTCGGCTTCGGCCCGGCAGGCGAGATTGTCCGCGCGTTCGTCGAGAGCTCGTTCGAGGGCGGCCGCCATGCGCGCCGCGTCAACAAGATCATGGCAATCGAGCAGCAGTAAGCTCCTCGCCATCTGTCATCCACACAATAGGGCATGCTGCAAGAGCAGCAGAATAGGAGGAAACCCATGAGCCTGATGGACACCCTGAAACAGTCGGACCCGGAAATCGCGAAAGAGATTGACCTGGAGCTCAATCGCCAACGCACGAAGCTCGAGCTCATCGCGTCGGAGAACATCGTCTCCAAAGCCGTGATGGAAGCACAGGGCAGCGTGCTGACGAATAAATACGCCGAAGGCTACCCCGGCAAGCGCTACTACGGCGGCTGCGAGTACGTCGACGTCGTCGAGCAGCTGGCCATCGACCGTGCGAAGAAGCTCTTCGGCGCAGCCTATGCCAACGTCCAGCCGCATTCCGGCGCACAGGCCAACATGGCTGTGTTCTTCTCCCTCTTGACGCCGGGTGACACGGTCATGGGCATGAACCTCACGGACGGCGGTCACCTGACGCACGGCAGCCCGGTCAACATGAGCGGCAAGTACTTCAAGATCGTGCCGTACGGTGTCGACAAGGAGACGGAGCGCATCGACTACGACGCACTCGAGAAGCAGGCTGAAGAGTGCAAGCCGAAGCTGATCGTCGCCGGCGCCTCCGCCTATGCGCGCATCATCGACTTCCCGCGCCTCGCGGAGATTGCCCATAAGGTCGGCGCTTACCTCATGGTCGACATCGCGCATATCGCTGGCCTCGTCGCCGCCGGCCTCCATCCGAGCCCGGTCCCGTACGCCGACGTCGTCACGACGACGACCCACAAGACGCTGCGCGGCCCGCGCGGCGGCATGATCCTCTGCAAGGATGCGGAATTCGGCAAGCAGTTCAACAAGGCCGTTTTCCCCGGCATCCAGGGCGGCCCGCTCATGCACGTCATCGCCGCCAAGGCCGTCGCCCTCGGCGAGGCACTGCGCCCCGAGTTCAAGGAGTACGCAGCGCAGACCATCAAGAACGCCAAGGCACTCGCTGAGACGCTGCAGCAGGACGGCTTCCGCATCGTCTCGGGCGGCACGGACAACCACCTGATGCTCGTCGACCTCACGAGCAAGGACATCACGGGCAAAGAGGCGCAGAACGTCCTCGACGAGGTCAACATCACCTCGAACCGCAATACAATCCCGTTCGAGCCGCGCTCCCCGTTCGTCACGAGCGGCATCCGCCTCGGCAGCCCGGCCCTGACGACGCGCGGCTTCAAGGAAGACGACATGCGCGAAGTCGGCAATATCATCGCGCTCGTCTTGAATGACCCGCAGAACGAAGAAAAGAAAGAGGAGGCACGCCGCCGCGTCGCCGCCCTCTGCGCGAAATATCCGCTCTATGAATAAGCACTGTGAATAACATGTGAACCATATCTGACATGGCCCCGCTCTGCGGGGCTCTGTAATGTGTAGAAAGGGGTATCTTTTATGGCTGAACCAATGAATGTCCACGTCATCGACCACCCGCTGATCCAGCACAAGCTCACGATCATGCGCATGAAAGAGACTGGTACGAAGGACTTCCGCGAGCTGCTCGAGGAGATCTCGATGCTCATGGCCTATGAGATCACGCGCGACTTCCCGCTCAAGGATGTCGAGATCGAGACGCCAATCTGCAAGTGCAAGGAGAAGATGCTTGCGGGCAAGAAAGTCGGCGTCGTGCCGATCCTGCGCGCCGGCCTCGGCATGCTCAACGGCGTCGTCAACATGATCCCGGCGGCCCGCGTCGGCCACGTCGGCATGTACCGTGACCCGAAGACGCTGAAGCCAGTCGAGTATTACTGCAAGCTGCCGGGCGATGTCGCCGAGCGCACGCTCATCGTCGTCGACCCGATGCTCGCCACGGGCGGCAGCTCGTCGGCCGCGCTCTCGCTGCTCAAGGAGAAGGGCGCGAAGCACATCATCCTCATGTGCCTCGTCGCAGCGCCAGAGGGCGTCCGCGTCATCAACCACGATCATCCAGATGTGCCGCTCTACGTCGCAGCCATCGACGAGAAGCTCAACGAGAAGGGCTACATCGTACCAGGGCTCGGCGATGCAGGCGACCGCATCTTTGGCACACTGTAATCAACACGCAAATCAAACGCAAGGGAGAAATCTATTTTGAGTAATTTAGAAGTTGGTATTGTCGGCCTGCCGAATGTCGGCAAGAGCACGCTTTTCAATGCCATCACGAAAGCCGGCGCTGAGGCCGCAAACTTCCCGTTCTGCACGATCGAGCCGAATGTCGGCGTCGTCGCCGTACCGGATCCGCGCCTCAAGGTCCTGCATGAGCTCTACAAGTCGAAGAAGACGACGCCGGCTACCGTGCGCTTCGTCGACATCGCCGGTCTCGTCAAGGGCGCATCCAAGGGCGAGGGCCTCGGCAATAAATTCCTCGAGCACATCCGCCAGGTCGACGCCGTCGCCCATGTCGTGCGCTGCTTTGTCGACCCGAACATCACGCATGTCGAGGGCGGCATCGACCCGCTGCGCGACATCGACATCATCCAGACAGAGCTCTGCCTCGCAGACCTCGAGATCGTCGAGAAGCGCATCATGAAGCTCGCCAAGATCGCGAAGTCCGGCAACAAAGAGGCGAAGGTCGAGGACGAGATCCTGCGCCGCATCAAGGCCGCGCTCGACGAGGGAACGCCGGCGCGCCAGGTCGACCTCTCCGAGGATGACCTCGAGATCATCAAGGAGATGAACCTCCTGACGCTCAAGCCGACGCTCTACGTCACGAACGTCGCTGAGGATGAAGTCGCCACGGCCTACGACGAGAACCCGTACGTCCAGCAGGTCAAGGAATACGCGGCCAAAGAGGGCGCCGAAGTCGTCGCCATCTCGGCAAAAGTCGAGTCGGAGATCGCTGAGCTCGACGAAGAAGAGGCCAAGGCCTTCCTCGAAGACCTCGGCGAGACGGAGAGCGGCCTCGACCGCCTGATCAAGGCAGCCTTCGACCTCCTGGGCCTCCAGACCTTCCTGACGGCCGGCCCGGATGAGTGCCGCGCCTGGACCATCGTCAAGGGCACGACGGCACCGAAAGCCGCCGGCAAGATTCACACGGACTTCGAGCGCGGCTTCATCCGCGCGGAGATCGTCAACTACGACGACCTCATCGCCGCCGGCAGCGTCGCCGCCGCCCGCGAGAAGGGCCAGGTCCGCGTCGAGGGCAAGGACTACGTCATGCAGGATGGCGACGTCGTCAACTTCCGCTTCAACGTGTGATGCTAGGCCGTGGGGGCTGGTTTCGTTTGTCGCGCAGGAGGGGGCCTGCATTTCGGCTTCGTCGCTCCGTTGAATGGTCCCCATGGTTTTGTATCGCATCGTTGGCGCTTCGCCGCCTGCCGCGGCGTCCTGACATTGCGGACGGATCCTGCTTGGCGTTTGGGGACCAGCCCTGCGGGCAGTCACTGCGCTCCTGCAGGCGAAATGCAGGCCCCCTCCCTCTTGACCAGTTCGGTTTACATGGGGGCGCAGTTGGTGCGTTTTACATGGCCCCGCTGCTGTGTGGTAGGTGAGGCTCTTGGCCCCTCGTGCTGCGCACATCGGGGTTTACCCGGTATCTGATTCCGCAATACGAGAGAAAAAAGACTGCCGCGTTTGCGACAGTCTTTTTGATAGCCGTGTTCAGTAAAGCTCCGGGCGGCGGTCGGCGTAGACGTTGAGTGTCTCGCGGATGTGCTGGCGCAGGCCGGGGCGCAGGCGGGCGGTCAGGATGGCCTCGCTTTCGTCTGCCTCAGCGATGGCCTCGCCCCAGGGATCGAGGATGGCGGAGTGGCCGGCGAGGTGGTTGCCCTGCTCGTCGGTACCGGCCTCGTTGGCCGCGATGACATAGAGCTGGTTCTCGATGGCGCGGGCGCGCGTGAGAATCTGCCAGTGGCTCAGGCGGCTGGCGGGCCAGGCGGCGGGCAGGAAGAGGACAGAGATGTCCTCGAGTGCGAGCTTGCGGATGAATTCGGGGAAGCGCATGTCGTAGCAGACGGCGACGCCGCAGAGCACGCCGTCGAGTCGGAAGGTCACCCTCTTTTGGCCCGCCGCGAAGTCCTTGCGCTCGCCGCTCGGCGTGAAGAGGTGCGCCTTGTCGTATGAGGCGACTTCCGTGCCCGTGCGGTCGAAGATGTAGCACGTGTTGTAGACCTTGCCCTCGCGCCGGTTGGCCACTGTGCCGCCGACGATGTTCACGCCGTTCTTGCGCGCGAGCTCTGCGAGCACGGCGCGCGACTGCTGGCCGTCGAGGTCCGCGTGCACGGCAATCGGCTGCGGGTAGAAGCCGAGCCGCCAGAGCTCGGGCAGCACGAGCACATCCGGCTCCTCGCGCATGGACGCTTCGACCATGCGGCGCAGCGTCTGGATATTTTCATCGGGCCGGGCGAAAGCGACCGGCATCTGCAGGATCGAGATTTTCATAGGAGGCCTCCAAATACCATGATGGAAAAACAACAATATGCCGTCGGTGACATCGTGCGCATGAAGAAAGCGCACCCGTGCGGCTCAAGCGAATGGGAAGTCCTGCGCACCGGCATGGACTTCCGGCTCAAGTGCCAGGGATGCGGCCATCTCGTCATGATGCCGCGCACGAAATTCGAGAAGATGGTCCGCGCCGTCCGCCCGAAAGAGCAGTGAGGGCGCGCCCTGTTACAATTATAGCATGATGCCTGCTGCCGCGTAATTGACATTGTCCAACTGCATGAAAGAAATGTTGTCAGACTGTATACCGTCGAGGACAGCTTTACAGCGGCAGGAATCTGTGCTACAATCAATCTTGTTCAATGAGGAACCAAAGAGCGCCAGGAATCCTGAGGAAACTTGGACACTCATGCGGTTCTTTTTCTTTGGCCTTGTTTGAACGAGAATCATAATTGTTTTATCCCAAAGGAGGAGTTCTTCATGAAAAAGACTCTCGTATCCGCACTGACGACGGCTCTCGTCGTCGGCGCTGCCAGCACGACGTTTGCTGCTGCCAACCCGTTCTCCGATGTCCCGGCTGACCACTGGGCTTACGACGCTGTATCCCAGCTCGCAGCTGACGGCGTCATCGAAGGCTACGGCGACACGACGTTCCGCGGCAACCAGAACATCACGCGTTATGAGATGGCGCAGATGATCGCCAAGGCTATGGCAAAGAGCGATGTCTCCGCTGCCGACAAGGCCCTGATTGACAAACTCGCTGCTGAGTTCTCCGATGAGCTGGGTAACCTCGGCGTCCGCGTCAGCAACCTCGAGCGCAACGCTGACAAAGTAAAGTGGACGGGCGAGGCTCGCTACACCTACACGAGCGCACGTCATGAGGACGAGAAGAATGACAACACGGATAAGCTGCAGTTCCGCCTCTATCCGACGGCTGAGGTCAACAACAACTGGCATGTCAATGCTCGTCTGACGGCTAATACGGATCTTTCCAGCGACAAGGGCGACGATGGCAATGTCAAGCTGACGTATGTTTATGCAGACGGCCAGTATGGCAACTTCAACGTCAAGCTCGGCAAGATGCCGCTGTACTCCGTTGCTGATGATGGTCTCGTACTGGATGACTTCTTCTCCGGTGCTCAGGTCAACTTCGGTAAAGACCTGAAGGCTACGCTCGAAGCTGGTCGTTGGAATCTGGCAAAAGATGCTAATGGCCACATTGCTCATGCTGCAACGAATGACGATGCTGCAAACTATCAGGGTGCAGAACTCAACTATGGCCCGAACAAGCTCCGCCTCGGTGCTGCTTACCGTCACTTCAATAGCGCTGCCTTCACGAACATTGCTAACTACAGCAATGGCTCCAAGTCTGACGATGCCAACATCTGGTCCGTCGGCGCTGGCTACAAGTTCGACCATAACTGGAATCTTTTCGGTGCCTTCGCTCAGAACACGGAAGCTGACAACTACGACACAGCTCACAACATTCAGCTCTCCTACAAGGGTTCGGATACGGCCAACAAGGGCACGTGGGGCGCTTATGCCGCTTACCGTTACCTCGGCCAGAATGTTTCGCTTATGCCGACGTATGATACGGCCCATTATAATCACCTCAACGAGAAGGGCTGGGAAGTCGGTGCAAGCTACGTTCCGTTCACGAACGTCTACACGGCTGTCGAGTACTTCGATGGCAAGGATCTCGCAACGGATCGCGATGCCAAGACGCTGTTTGGCCGCGTAAGCTACTTCTTCTGATTTCAGCAGAAGTTACATTTCGCAATCAAAAGACCGTTCCTTCGGGAGCGGTCTTTTTTTGTCCATAAGATGCAGAAAATTAATAGGATAGATTTGATTGCTAAGATAGAAACATATCCGGGATAATTTGTAATTTGAACAGGATTGTGTTACACTAATAACTAATTGGATGAGGTCATAAAGAAAAGAACTGAGGAAACATGGACACTCATGAACACCTTCTTTGTGAAATCAGCCAGGAATGACCAAATGTTTTATGAAGGAGGAGTTCTTTATGAAAAAGACTCTCGTATCCGCACTGACGACGGCTCTCGTTGTCGGCGCTGCCAGCACGACGTTTGCTGCTGCTAACCCGTTCTCTGATGTACCGGCTGACCATTGGGCTTATGATGCTGTATCCCAGCTCGCAGCTGATGGCGTCATCGAAGGCTATGGCGACACGACGTTCCGCGGCAACCAGAACATCACGCGCTATGAGATGGCTCAGATGATCGCAAAGGCCATGGCAAAGACGGATGTCTCCGCTGCCGACAAGGCCCTCATTGACAAACTCGCTGCTGAGTTCTCCGATGAACTCAACAACCTCGGCGTCCGCGTCAGCAACCTCGAGCGCAATGCCGACAACGTCAAGTGGAACGGCCAGGCTCGTTACCGTTACTGGAGCCAGCGTTATGAGAACGAGAAGGGCTCGAAAGAGAAGAAAAACACGGATCAGCTCAACTTCCGCCTCGAGCCGAGCGCTGAAGTCAACAACAATTGGCATGTCAAGGCTCGTATCGATGCATTCATGAATCCGAGCAAAGACGAGACGTCGGATCTGACGGTAAAACGCGTTTGGGCACAGGGTGACTACAAGAACTTCCAGGTCAAGCTCGGCAAGATGCCGTTCTTCTCGACGGAGACGGCTGGCATGCTCTTCGATGATCAGTTCTCGGGCGCTCAGGTCACGTTCGGCAACCAGCTCAAGCTCACGGCTGAGGCTGGCCGTTGGAACCTCAACAGTGCCAACAAGCAGTCGAACCTCAACGATGCAGCTGGAAAGGCGAATGACGATGCTGCCAACTACCAGGGCATCGGCCTGAACGGCACGGCTGGCAAGCTCTATGGCGGTGCTGCTTATCGTCATTTCAACAGCAACGTCTTCACGCAGACGAAGGGGTTCGAGAAGAACACGGATGAGGCCAACATCTGGTCCGTTGGCGCTGGCTACAAGTTCGACAAGAACTGGAACCTCTACGGCGCTTATGCTAAGAACGAGAAAGCTGAAGCAGATGCTACGGCACATAACATCCAGCTCAACTACAAGGGCGCGCAGAAAGCCAACAAGGGTTCCTGGGGTGCTTACACGGCTTACCGCTACATGGGCCAGAACGTCGCCTTCGCTCCGACGTATGAGACGTTCCTCAATGCTGGCGTCAACAACGTCAAGGGCTGGGAAGTTGGCACGGAGTACGTTCCGTTCACGAATGTCACGGCTGCCGCTTACTACTTCAACGGCAAGCAGCTGGAGAACGACAGAGACGCAGAGCTGCTCTTCGGCCGCGTGAACTTCTGGTTCTGATAAGAAGCTGCAATAGCGACGATTCACTGCCTAGGCAGATCAAAAGCCTTCCGCTGGCAAATGTCAGCGGAAGGCTTTTTTGTGCGCGGATTCTCAATGATAGTGATAGTTGAGCCTGTAAACTATTCTAACCAAAGTGTAATGGACTTCTAACAGCAGTGTAATTGTAATTGACTGAGTCAAGTAATATAATGATGGTGTCAAAAGGAAAGGGGCAGGGACGTCAGAGGAAACATGGAGACTCGCGATGCTCCCCGTTCTCTTCCCACCAATCTAATTCACTCGATACCTTCTATATCGTATATAGAAGGAAGATGGGAGGAATTCATCATGAAAAAGACTCTTGTATCTGCACTCACGACGGCGCTCGTAGTTGGCGCTGCATCCACGACGTTTGCCGCAA
>UMHV01060119.1_pt1 | contig 42181 bp, 43 predicted proteins | sample 1965621 | NCBI WGS metagenome assembly UMHV01 (sample SAMEA4836108, study PRJEB28245) | human gut metagenome | biome: gut microbiome; material: fecal sample | place: Denmark | collected 2008 | reverse complement strand
TTTGATTCGGATTTAAAGAAAAAAACAAAAAAGTTGATGTTTTATTATCCCTAAATCTGCAGCGTAATTATCTGATAATCAACTAGGATATTTCCGATTTTTACATATATAACACCGAAAATGCACCGAGTTGCGTATCAAACAAGTTACAGATACTCAAACAGTTGTGTGATTATTGTAAAACAAATGTTTGGCAAAATGACTCATTTTTCGCAAAACGGTGCAATAAAAATCTTAGTTTTCTAACATCTTTTTGGTAAGCCTATCGATCGTTTTCTGTTGACTCTCGATAGTCTTGTTCTGTCTCTCAACGATTGTCAACAGGTTTCCCTGGTTGCCTTTCGTGAGTTCCTCTCCCATGATTAGGTAATTAGCGTCTACCCAATCGACGGCGTTAATGATCTTCACGATAATGTCGTAACTAGGGGCATTTCTGCCAGATACGATATTTTTGATCGTGGTCCATGGTACACCAATCTTCTTTGCGAATGTAGCAATGGTGTGACCCTCTTTTTCAATGATGCTGTTCACGCGTTCATTGATAGTTTCTGTTACTTCTTTTTCTTTTTCCGTACTCATAATATGTAAAATTCAAACAAAATGCTGAAAAATACAAAAATAATCAGTGAAATGTTTGGTTGTATCACTGAAATGTTATATATTTGCAGCGTGTTATTAATTCTCATGGTGCAAATATACAAAAAATATCGCACATAATGATGATTTCAAACAAAAATTTTAAAAATATGGGTTTTAGTGAGTACATGAAGAGTCTTCCGTATCCACGTTGTGGAATAGTGGGAGAAATTGCTGAGAAATGCAAAGTATCTAATAATTCCGTCTATAGATGGATTCAGGGCAAATCCAAGCCGAACGCTCTATGCAGAGGAATTGTCGCTGAGTATCTAGGTATGCAGGAGAGCGAACTTTTTCCGGAGGGTTGAGTATGGAATCAGTGGAGTTCTATAACACCCCAGAGGGTGATGTAATGTACAAGCAACTGGGCAAGCCTGTCCAGGAACTTACAGTTAACAGTCGCGAGGTTATCGGGGAGATGCTAGACTTAATTAAGACTAGGTATCCACAGGCCTTTAAGGCTTTATGCAATCAGTATACAGCTAGCGAATTAAATCGCAAGGTATACGAGTTCAATATTGTGTCCAGGTTCTGCAGATGTAACTTCGGCGAATATGACGCTCATACTCCTGATATCGATGCAGACGGTTTCTTTCATTTTGAGGAGGTCAAGTGCCCGTTGCGTGGCGAATGCAGAATGGAGGGTGTCATCTGCAAGCCTAAGTTAGACTCTAAGCTTACTGAACGCGAGTTAGATATAGTGAAACTTATATCTAAAGGCTTGCGCGCCCAGGAGATTGCAGATAGTCTTTATATATCTGTAAAAACCGTACAACGACATAGAGAGAATATTAAGGCTAAGCTTCAGCTAAGGTCACTAGCGCAGGTGGCAGCATATTACCTGGAGCATATAAAAACAAAATAGCTTATGTCAGAGAAATGCGTTATTTGTAAAGATGGCAGAGCTTGCATTAATGGTTGGTTCTGTCTCAAGTTAAAGAGGTACGTCGAGTATATTAATAGACCAATATGTGACTATGAGTAATAGAAAATGGACTAAAAATGAGATAGCATACCTGGTAGAGAATTACGGGAGAATGAGCCTTGAGGATATGGCCATTCATCTCAACCGTTCCGTCATGGCCGTGCGGTTGTACGCTCTTCGGCATAGACTAGACGACAAACATCAGGTTGTTAAAGAGAATCGCCTGAAGAAGTTGCTTGAGTATCGCTTCCGTCATCTTGAAGACTTTCATCCAAGCAAGTTCTTTTTTAAGGAGACTGGTATTAACCAGGTAAGATACTGGGATATCTTCTTCGGACGTAAGGCCATAAAGCCAGAAGAGTATAAAGCTGTAGCCGAATACTTCAATATTACGATATCTGAAGCATTCGACTCTCTTCAGCTCAATCTGTTCGACCAATAAAAAAATAAGAAATATGAAAATCAACTCAGACTTCATTAGCGATGTCAAGAGTAAACTTGATATTGTTGATGTAATAGGAGCCTATATTAATCTTCAGAAGGCGGGCATTAACTACAAGGGCATCTGTCCGTTCCATAATGACAGTCATCCTTCGATGATGGTTAATAAGGCAAGACAGACGTACCATTGTTTTGTGTGTGGTGAGCATGGAGACGTTCTGGACTTTCTGCAAAAATACAACCAGATAACTTTTAGCGAGGCATTGCGAATAGCTTGTAAGCTCGCTGATGTTGAGTTTCCGGAACAAGAATCTACTCCGGAAGAAAACGCTGCGTATAAATTGCTTGAATCTCGCCGCATAGCCATTGCTGCTGCCGCAAAGTTCTACCAGGGCAATATCTCGCAAGCGGAGAGTTTCCTTAAAAAACGCGGTTACGAGTATACAGATAAGGTGCTTGCGGAATATGGAGTGGGCTATGCTCCGAATGGTAATGTAGCGATGAAGTATCTCGTAGAGAATGGGTACAGTCTGCAGACATTGGAAGATGTTGGAGTTGTAGGCAAGTCTCAAGACGGGAGAAACTATGACTTCTTCAGAGACCGCGTGTTGTTCCCGTTCTACGACGTGTCTGGAAGAGTCGTTGCGTTTTCCGGAAGAATTGTCACTCCGAACGATAAGGCTGGTAAGTATGTTAATACCGGAGAAACACCAATTTTCAGAAAAGGTCGACATCTTTTTGGATTATTTCAAGCGAAAAGAGCGATAGCGAAAGAGGGTTTCGCTTATCTCGTAGAGGGTCAGTTCGATGTTATTACTCTACATAAATATGGTGTCGAGAACGTTATCGGCGGATCAGGAACCGCATTCACCGATGACCAAGTTAAACTCATTATGCGCTTTACCCAGTCTGTCGTAATGATCTACGATGCGGACAGCGCAGGGATTAAGGCTGCCGTTAAGAATAGTGAACTGTTATTGACGGCAGGAGCGAGTGTCAGGTGCGTCCGCTTGCCGAAGGGATATGATCCAGACAGCTACGGCCAGCTCTGCAAGGATGGAGTAAAGCAGAAATTAATCGACGCGACAGAAACATTCCCTAAAGCGATGAAAAGAATGCTGGTCCCTCGCGGATGCAAGGATGAGGCTACAATCGCTTCAGCCATGAATACTATCGCTAATCTAGTAGCATGTGTGCAGGACGCCGGACTGCGTCTTGAGTATATGAAGAGCATGACTAAGGACTTCGATACAAAGATGACGATCCTGGAAGATAAAGTTCGGGATATCCGACGCAATGTCGAGAGTATCAAGAAAGAAGATATGCAACAGGGTATTTTTGGGCTTGATGATCTGAAGGATAATCTGAGGAATAATGAGCCTGCTATCGTAACATCATCTATCGATACCTTCATGGAGTCATATGGTGATAATCCTATCGTATACATAGCTGGTACTCCGTCTGCTACCGATATTCAGAACCTACGCCGAATCTGCTGCTATCTAGCCACAACTGAAGAAGGCTGCAGCATAGATACGACGACAGGCGATGATAGCAGCTATCTCTCCGCTCTGGCCGAAATGTTCAAGGCAGGAATCTCGCAAATCAGAGTTATGCATGAAGATAAGGTAGAATCCTTCATCGACTTCTATATACGTATACATGGAGATTTGCTGTCTGGTTTTCTGGGCGACAAGGTTCCAATCATTACCAGGTGTATAGAACTGACAAGCTACGCAGAAGAGACAGTCATCACCGTAAACAAGAATCATTACTGCAGTAAGTTGGGATTATCTAAGGGTCAGTTTGACGAGATCCGTAAACCATTCGTCAGTAAGCGCAAGAACGTCATGAAGGCAAATGCGCTGAAAGACGATCTGTATGATGATGACTTCGATGGTGATGAGGTTCCTAGCTATGCAAGGGAAGGCGAGTACGCCCAGATGTTTCGCGAGTGCAAGTATTATCCCCGTCTGAATAAGCAGGGAATACCGGTCTGTTACATGTTCCAAAACAAGAATGGACGTGGCTTCTCGCAGGTCGCAGACTTTTATATGGTTCCTCTGCTCCATATCTTCAACGAGGATTTCGAGCAGAATAAGCGAGTATTAAAGGTTAACCGCCGATATTTCGATAAGCCGTTGTATATTGAAGTCCTATCGAGCTCTCTTAAAAAGATGAGTACTATCGAGGATGTTCTTATCAACTATGAAGGTGTGAATTTCACGGACGGCGAAGAGTGGCAGTGGAGGCGTATCAAGGAGTATATGAGCCGCCATTTCGTTCAGTGCCGAGAGATTCAAACATACGGCAATCAGCAGTCTGAAGGAATGAGTCGAAAGACCGATGAGCAGTTCTTCGCCTTCGCCAACGGTATAGCGCATGAAGACGAAAGTGGAAAATATGTGTTCGAGAAGGTTAATGAGCTAGGCGTAGTGACCCATAATCATATGAACTACTATCTCCCTGCCTTCTCTACTATATATGCCGGATCCGGAAGGCAATCTGACAAGTACGAATTGATATCGCAGCTCGTGTACGAAGATATACCTGTTAACAAGCAGGTCACGTTCGAAGAATGGGCATCGTTAATGAATAAGGTGTACAAAATCAATGATAATGGTAAATGGGCGATAGTTTTCGCGCTGATGTGCGCCTTCAGAAGTAATATTCACTGCCTAGACCGACTCTTTACGGCTCCGTTCTTTATGGGCCCGATGTCTTCAGGTAAGACTCAGATTGCAATTTCAATTCGATCTCTGTTCATAAGTCCTACCATTCCGATATTCAACCTCAATACAGGTACTGATGCGGCCATGAGTACCATTATGGGTACATTTCGCGACGTGCCAGTCGTACTAGACGAGTACAACAACAAGGATATCTCAGATACCAAGTTTCAGGCGCTGAAGGGTATTGTGTACGATGGAGACGGAAAGCAGAAACGCCGTGGAACCTCGGGAAGGGATATCGAGAATGATAAGGTATTTGCGCCGGTGGTTATTTGCGGTCAGGAGACCCCTCAGCGAGATGACAATGCCCTGATGAGCCGCGTCATCATTTGCGAGGTCCCTAAGCCTAAGAACAGGACACCGGAGGAGACTAAGCTGTTTGAGGAGCTCAAGAATATAGAGAAGAATATAGGGCTATCCAACGTATTACTAGAAGTGCTGTCGCTCAGACCTGCAGTCATGGACCATTTTCGTGCGCTCAAGCAGGAGGCATACAGCGAGCTCAAGAGTGATGTAATCAATTCCGGAGAGATGGACCGACTCATGAAGACGGCTTCCCTCTTCCTCGGAATGGTGAAACTTGTAGAGCAATACTCTAAGCTTAAACTACCGTTCACGTATGATGAGTTTTTTGCACTTGTGCAGGAGAAGATAAAGTTCCAGCTATCCCTGATTCGAAGTACGGACAAGCTTGCCATGTTCTTCAATGCCGTTAACAACATGATCGACACAAAGCAAGTACTTGTTGGCCGAGAAATGCTCATCGAGCAGCCTAAGAGCGTTACGGGTAAAGATTCGCACGGAGATAAGAAAACGTTCGCTTTTGAGCCAGGAACGCACGTCCTGTTCCTTCGTCTCAGCAGCGTATATTCTATATATGACAGAAGTGGGTATAACAGCGAGAATACGACATTATCTACCCTTGAGCAGAATCTTCGCTCACATCCATCATATGTTGGAACCGTACCATCCAGGCGCTTCGCCTGGGAGGAGACCGTCGAGGTAGCCAAGCCGGATGACCAGGAGACGATGGTAAGAGTGCGTAAGGAGCGCTCTACATCTACAAGTGCAATTATCATCGACTATGACAAGTTCATGGAGATGTATAATATCGACTTCAGACGAGGAGAAATCCCCGCCGAGAACGTCGCTCAGACTACTCCAGAAGTGAATGAAGAGGCTAATACTGATATTAATGCCCAGCAATACAAGCCTGGCAGCATACCATTTGACGAGACTGACGCAGGTAAGAATGGGGATAAACCGTTCTGATAGGAGCCAGAAAACTACCTTATATAAGGTGCAGACTACCCCAATTTAACGATACAAAGATACAAAAAATATTCGAGAAAACCAAAAATTTTCCACATAAATTTGAGTTGAATTTTGCATATTTTTACCCACGTAAACCCGGGAGGGCGAGCGTGGGTATTTCTTTACATTTACGTGTGTTCCAGATGCGAAAAATCCCCCGTACCCCCTAAAATTTCAAAAATAACCGAGAAAAACGAAGTTTTGAAAATGATTTTCAGAAAAATGCCTTCCTACAATCCTACAATCCTACAAGAGCATTTCTTTTCAAACTATTATTATTATCTATTTATCTTATTATCAGTATGTTATGTGTATTTTTGCGTTTTTGTGGTTTTGTAGGAAATGCTGTAGGATTGTAGGACGTTGTAGGAAATAGGAAATTTTTACATTTTGGTGCTTTTGGAGATTTCGTCCTACAGAATACCCCATTTTGTAGGATTGTAGGACGTGTAGGAAACGAAAAAATGAGTGTGTAGGACAAAAATATGTTTGATAAAATTTGTGTAACTCGCTGAAATGTAGTATCTTTGCATTCGTAAGCCTATAATTTGTAGGATTGTAGGACGGTAGGAAGCAAAAATAAGCAAAAACGATATGGAAAGAAAAAAACGTCTCTCGAAACGAACAGCGTCTGTTAGAATTGAGCCCTATCTGGCTGAGTACATTCAGAAAAAGCTAGAAATTGAGCCAGAAACAGGCGGAGTAAAAATACCATACACCACAGATCTGTATCATGTGGTGTGGAATTGTATGGCCAAGCCCGACTCTCATCATGATGTCATGGAAGACTGTAATCTCAAGATATATCTACCTTCACGGCGCTCAAAGATGGATGGACATCCTGGTAAGGATCCGGCTTACTTCAATTATCTATCCAGTAATGCGGCGAAAAAAATAGAAGAGCATATTCGACTTCTCTTCAATTTCGAGTTTCACCGACTCATGATTGAGAATGAAGAGCTGGGCAGGCCGTTACGGAACCAGGATGTGGTAGACAATTTCATCAGGAGATACTCTCTGAGGTCTATATCGCCCGATGCGCTCCTGAAGAACTTTTATCGCTACCGCCAACGGCTTTTTCCGAAAACACCTCGAAAATACCAAAAAAAACGGGGTATTTAATTATTTTTAACACATACTGAGTGTAAATTTCTGTCACTCAAAAATTAGCAATAATCACTCTAAAATTTAACATTATGAAAGAGTTTTCCTGTCTTTTAATGATTTCCTATCTCGGAGGGATGGAAAGAAGCATCGTCCTCAGCACCGATCCGTTCACATTCGAGCCTTCGATAACAGAAGAAAATGGAGGTGTGTACTGGGATTGTAGTAAGACATTTATTGTCGATATAGCGGACGAGAGCATTTTTAACGAACTAAAGGTTCCTCGCAGCGCTATCGTTACGCTCGCAAGTGTTGGACTTCCTGACGCACGTACGTATGCAATAGGCACAAAAACAATACCGGCGAAGGTTCAGCTCGTCAGACATCTGAATAAGGCGAAGCTTATTGTTAAGTGCAAAATGCTTGCGAATCCATTGTTTTAAGGTCTTTTATATACCTATTATATATATATACCTTTGCCGAAAACTTAATCAAGATGGATGAAATACAGACCCTTCTGCTTTCCACTCTACCTCTATGGATTACTGAGGATGCCTACCGTCAACTGATGGTGACTGCCTTCCCGTTGAATGGCAGGGTGGTAAGCTTCGAACAGAAAAAAGCCGAACAGGCGATGAGTGTTCCTGAGATTCGGGAGTATCTCAAGACTCATACGTATTATCAGTACGAGACGCATGAAGCGCTGTTAGCGATATCTTCAAAGGTCTCGCAGAGAGATGAAACGAAAAGTGTACAGCTCACGGATGAATATGATTCGCCATCTCTGGATGATGGTACAATCGCATATCATCGTGTATTCGGAGTCGTTACAGCAAACAGCTACTGGTATTTCTCTTCCAAACAGCTGGAGCAGGATATTATTGCTGCTGAGAATAACCCGCAGATATCCGCTCATCTCCTTCACATCAACTCTCCAGGAGGAGAGGCGTGGTATATGGATCGCTTGAGCGAGACTCTTCGTAATGCCAAGAAACCGATACTTGCTATCTACGAAGAATACTGCGCATCGGCAGCCTATTATATCGGCTGTCATGGTCAGAAACTTTACGCAACAACGAATCATGACTTCGTCGGATGTATCGGAACCATGTGCTCATTCTGGAACTTTGAGCCATACTTCGAGAAGTTGGGGCTGAAGAAAATTGTAGCGAAGGCTACCAATTCTAGCCGGAAGAATAAGATTTTCGAGGACCTGAAGGACGGTAAGTCTGAAGACTATATTAAGAATGTTCTTGATCCGATGAATGAACAGTTCCTGGCAGAAGTGAAATCTCAGCGATCAAAACTGGCAGAACTGGATGATGATGCTCCGGTACTTCAGGGCGAGAGCCTGTATACCGCTCCAGCCGAAGAAGTCGGTCTCATCGACGGTAAGCGCACCTTACTGGAGGCGATTGCAGAGGTGGCAGAACTGGGAGAGGCCTATATGGGGACGCAAAGCCTTTACGGATTTAGCTAATATATTATTTTTGTTTGATCTAAGTTTTTTTTATATTTAAATGATTGATTTATGAATTTCAAAGCAAAGTTAAACAAAGTTCTCGAGAGTCTTGGTTTTACTAAGAAGTTCGAGAATAAGAGCCTTACCGCAGATGAGTACAAGGCTCTTTGCGAGGCGTATCAGAAAGAGTACCAGAGTACTCTCATGGATGACCTCGCTGCGGAGAATAGTGCAGCCGAGCAGGCTGAGCATCAGAAGCAGATCAATGAGCTCTATGCCATTGTCTCAAAGGCCAACAAGTCAAAGGATGATGATCCTGACGACGATAAAGGTGACGAAGGCGATGACGATGATGATGCAGGAAAGAAGAACGAGAACAGCCAGAATGTATCGTTCGAGAAACTCTCTACAGCTGTCAACACTCTCACTGAGAATATGAAGAAGATGGCTAATAGTACAGCAGATGACAAACCTGCTGCTCATGTTACTGCTCCTTCTATTCCTATTAACGGTTTCGAAACTAACGCTAACTACCTTTTCGGTATCGAGCATTCTATGTTCGATATGAAAAAGCGATGGAACCGCATTGTCGCTAATCCCGAGATAGCTTTAGCATCTACGCCAAACGAGGAGACAGACGGCAAGGCATTCCGTTCTGAAGCGATGGCGTTTGCGAGATCACTCCAGGAACGCTACAAGTATCACCAGGTACGCAACGAGCTCGGCAACGTAAAAGCTCTCGCTTCCGGCCAGTTTGCTACCAATTACTCAGGCGTGAATAATGCAGGGTTGGGCGATCAGTTCGTCATCCTTCGCCAGGATGCGCTTATTGCCCGAATCCTTGAGCTTCGTAATCTTACAGAGTTCTTCCCTGTTCGATATGGTGTCCAGGATCGCGATATTCTCTTTAACGCATTCTTCGATGAGGTATCTCAGGGCTACCAGGAAGGTGAGATCTACAAGGGTGGCATGCAGCTCGAAAACGAGATGGGCTATGTTGATGACGCAATGATTAAGGTCAAGTTTGGCCCGATGAAGGAACTTGAGCGCAAGTATATCGCTTATCTCAACAAGGAAGGCTCTGATCCTATCAAGTGGTCTATGGTTGAATTCTGCCTTCTCAACCTGTTAAAGAAGGCTCAGGACGAGCAGAATCAGCGTCGTATGCGTGGTATCTATGTTAAGCCAGAGACTGGTCAGGCATCAAGCTACCTCAATGCGGGTACAGGTATCTGGTACACATTGCTTCGCTATATCCACGATTACAGCATCAAGCCATTTGCTAACAAGAGCTACAATACTTATACTTCAGCTAATATGCTGGATGCGGTTAAGGAGTTCATTACCGACGTTAAGACTCACCTCTCTGAGGGCATGACCATCGATAACCATGTTCTCTACCTCAACGAAAACCATATTGACTGGTGGCTTGCTAACTGCCGCGAGACTTATGGCAAGGATCAGGACTTCACCGGTCCTAACGGCTACAAGAACCGCGTTCCAGATTCTACCATTCAGATTAAGTGGCTCCCATACGAGGGCAAGTCTTGCTGGATGTTCATGGACGTCCCTGGCAATATTCAGTTCGTAGAGAACCTCCCTGGTGAGATGTTCGCCGTAAAGATGGAGGAGCAGATGGAAATGGTTCGCGCCTGGAGTACCTGGAAGGAAGGTTGTGGCGCAGCCTTTACCGGTCGCAAGTTCGACAATAAGGCTGCCATGGATGCCAACGATTACGAATTTCAGCAGATCTTTACCAACCTCCCTGCAACTGTTATTGGTGCAGAGATCAACGGTGCAAACGGCTTCTGGCAGATTACAGATGCTGCTACTACAGCAACCGCTATCGAGGATATCACGAATGCGAAGGCTGGCGTAGCTTACTGTATCGAGATTGGTGAGGATGATACCGAACACAAGCTTACCATCGCCAAGAGTGGCAAGTTTGCAAACATTACCGCAGAATGGACTCCTGGCCAGGCTGGCGACTACATCATGGTTATTCTCGGTAAGGACGAGAAGTTCCGTGAGCTCGAACGTCGCGTAGGTGGCAAGCGAACCATTAACAAGGCTGTTCAGCCTAATGTTCCTGGTGGCCGTTAGTCCTTATTATATATATTGTTAACTCGTAGGTGAGGTACGGCGTACCTCGCCTACATTTTCAGAAAAAATTATGAAGAAAAACAATATTCCAGTACGTTCTCGTACTTATAACCCTAACAAGGGTTATCATTATGCCCAGCATAAGGGCCGTCTTCTCTTCATGACGCTCATTATGCTGCTCGGCATCGTTTCACTTCTGCAGACGTTAGCTGATCCTACATCTACCTTCGGTATAGGTGGCACAGGAGTCTCTATGGCTTCGTTCGTTGCGCTGACCTCTATAGAAGATGTAACAGACCGAGATACGCATGGTTCTGCTATTGCTTACCAGGTTGTATTGGTCCCTACGACGTTAATTGATCTATCGAAGGCCTTCCCTCAGCCGGATAAAGACCGCATGGTCAAGGCAATGCCGTTTAAGACGGCTGCTGCCGACACTTTGAAGGCATTTCTCTTCGATGCTCATGATATTCCTACGTTCACGGCTACGACAGAGAAGGGAGATATTACGACATCTGGCGAGAATAACCTGGTAATCATTATGGGTGGTACTCGCGTGGAACTCTATAACTTCATCGAGCAGTATGCTGGTGGTAAGTTTATCATTCTCTATAAGCATGTAAAGGAGACGCAATGGTATATCGTCGGCGAACCTGAGCGCCCTATGATTCTCAATAATACAGAGACTAAGGATGATAAGGACGGCCGATACACCACCTTCACCTTCAAGCGCACATCTGTAGACCTTCCTTGTCTGTATGCTGAGGATCCTCTTGGTGTGACAGCTGCCGAGGCTGCCGCTCATTCAGATACGGCTCCTACAAAGCAGAATACGGCTTCAGGTTCTTCAACTGGTAAGACAGCAAATTCTTAGCGTTTCTCATTTTATTTAGTTTATTAGTTAATTTTAAGGTGTGTCGCCACAAGAGGTGGCGCACCTTTTATAATATATATAAGGTATGATTAGTAGAAGAGAAAAATTACAATTATTCAATAAACTTCGAGGTACTGTTCACGCTGAAGCCGACCTTGCTCTCCTGGAGGATGCGAACCCTCGCCATCCTAAACTTACTCGTTTCGCCCGTGACCCGAAACGGTATGCAGACGAAATACTCTACGCCCTTCTGGATGAGTGCGACGAGGGAGATATCGTAGATCATCGAATCTATTTTGAGAAGTTGAATGAAAATATTGACGATACCCCAGTCAATGATGAGCAGGGACCGGAAGGCGGTTCAAGTGATACTTCAGCCGATGATAAGCAGACCCCAGCAGATGGTTCAAGTAATACTTCAACTGGAGAAGAGCAGGGACCGGAAGGCGGTTCAAGTGATACTTCAGCCGATGATAAGCAGACCCCAGCAGATGGTTCAAGTAATACTTCAGCTGAAGAAGAACAGATACCTGATGATGGTTCAAGTAATACTTCAGCTGAAGAAGAACAGATACCTGCAGATGGCTCAAGTAATACTTCAACCGAAGAAGAGACTTCTGAAGGTGAAAACCAACAGGAATCAGAACAGCTTGATGCAGCCGACCCTGGCGAGGACTCAAAAAAAAAGTAGTTCAAAAGGAAGAGGAATATCCTAACATCGACTGGGATAACCTCTATAATGAGGACGTGCAGATGGCGACCGTCATTTATAACGACCGCATCAATACATGGCGCAAGATGAAGAAACTCGACGAACTCCTTGATAAGAAACCGAAGGCGAACGATGTAGCTGCCATGGCAGAACTCCGCATCCGCAACCTTCAGGCATTCGATGAACTGAAGGCTTACAACGATACCGGAAAGTTCCTGTATAAGCATCCGCTACTGAAGGGGAAGTCCGAATTCGATGAACTCGTGAAGCTCTTCAAGAAGGACCCTGCCGAGTTTCTTCATAAGTATAAGAACGTGCTCGACAATATCAAGCGCTATAAGAGCTACATTAAAAGAGACGACCGCAAGGATAAGCGTGCCAGCGACCGTGAAAACCTCCAGCGTCATCAGGAGCGTGAACGTATGTTCAAGATGGTGATGGAACAGTATAGTGACAAATCAGACAAATCAGATGGATAAGGCGAAATTACAAAAGATTGCAGAAACCTGCGTTTCGATGGTGAAGAACGGAGGTGTACTAGAGCAGGCTCAACTTGAGGCAGACGAGAAGATAGCCGAGTTGGCAGCAAACGGCGACCTCGATGCCATCAAGCTACTGAATGAGCGGATGCAGGATCGCGAAGAACTGAAACTTAGAAAGAAGTTGTTTGGCGTATGAAAAGCGAGATAGAAAAACTGGAGAGTGTACATCCGGACCTTATTACCACCTTCCTGACTACAGGTGAGGGTAAAGGCATTCCAGAGGATGTGCAGACATTCTTGAAGCAGCTGCAATGGGCAGCCGAAATCTACGAGTATGAACGTAATATTACCCGTGGCGCCAGGCAGCTCAAGCAGCGCATTGCTTCGCAGCAAAAGATAACCCTCGATGTGCGCACCTGTATGACTCGTATCAATCAGGCAATATCTTACTTTAATGTAGATTGCAATGTGGCCATAAAAGTCTGGGAGAATGATTTTGCCAACAAGTACGAGGACCTTGCCAAGCTCTGTTCTGCTAAACGTGATTACAAGATGCAGAAAGCCTGTATGGATCAAGCCCTGGAATGCCGCAGACGTGCGTCCGAACAGGCAGAAGCAGACAGAGATCTCGGAGTTGTGTTCCTCATCACTCCAGAGGTTACCCCAGAAGAACTAGGTTTTCAGAAAAAGAGCCTTAAAGAAATTGCCGGCAAGTACAACCGCGGTTTTTACATATCTCTCATCGATGGTTTGCCTATCGAGAGTTCAGAAAAGAAACGATTGCTTCGTGACGCTGATATTCAGGAAGCGGAAATAGTGGAGGATTTGAGCGATGAGCCAACTGATTTTGAATGATAATACCCTCGGTGAATTCGAGCATTACTACATGAACAACATGCAGCTGCTTGCCAATATCATCGACCCCAACATGCTTTTTGCCGAGGTTGCCCGTGCCGGAGGTAAGACCGAAGGTGTGACGGGCCCTCGCCTGATACGTGTTGCCAACGATATGCCAGGAGAGCTTTCTTTCCTGGTGCACAAGACGTATGTGGCGCTGATGACCAACGTCTGGCCAAACATACAGGCATACTTCTCGCGCCAGGTAGTAGTGAACGGACAGCAGCGCTCCATGCTGGAATATGGTATTGATTATGTAGTAGGAGAGAGCACGCTGCCTTCCCACTTCCGGAAACCCCGATATCCGATAGCCTATGCTAAGCATAGCGTGATATTCCGAAATGGCGCCCACCTTCAGCTCGTATCAAGCGACCAGCCGGAATCCGTTGCCGGTAGAAATGCCGTGCACGCCTTTGTGGAGGAGATGAAGCATAATAGTGGAGAAAAACTCAAAACCCGCCTGTTTCCGTCTTTACGTGGAGGTCCAGCCAATGTGCGCTGTTCTGCTTATTATGAGGGTGTTACAGGTGTGAGTGATACGGCTCGCGTCGACCTCGGAGAAGATGACTGGTTTGAGGATTATGAAAAGAAAGTGAATCCGAAGCTTATCGAGGAGATTGCAACCGTTGCCCTGGAAGTTAACAGAAGTCTCTACCGCCTGTTCATACTCAAGCAACAGGAGCGGGACTCAAAAGACCCTGTTCTTCTGGAGAAGATGCGCCTTGAGTCTGTTAAGCTCAATGCCTTCGTGGCGAGATGGAAACCTCGTCTGGCAGATATGAGGCGTAATGCCATCTACTATATCCGTGCATCCTCTTTCTGTAATAAGGATATCCTCGGGCCGAAGTTCTTCAAGACGCAGCTCGACACCCTTGATATCGACGAGTTCCTTACGGCCATCTGTGCCATCCGCCACAAGGAAGTAACCAATAAGTTCTTCATCAACTACGATCACGCAAAGCATCAGTTTAAGGATAGCTATAAGTATGAGTCCATTCTTCGCCTGAACCTGAAGGATAGGTTTATCCTTACGGCAGAGTATCTTCTACATTACGACCCTCATGAACCGCTCTACATGGGCTATGACCCTGGCAACTTCCAGTCGCTCATCGTTGCCCAGAAGAAAGATTACGGTAGGCGTCTTGACATCATCAAGGAGTTCTTTGTCTTCCTGCCAAAGGATTACAACGACCTCGTGGCAGAGGTGCACCAGTTCTTCGGATCCGCAGCAGTCAATAAGACCATCTATCTCTATCCAGACCGTGCAGGTAACAAGCGCAGGGAGGAACGGGAACAGATAACTACCGACTCGCTCAATCTGAAGGCTGCCCTGGAGTCGTATGGCTTCATGGTGATACTCTATAACGAAGATGCGCCAACGATATACCATTGGCAGCAGTTCAAGCTCTGTCAGATGCTCTTCGGTGAACGCAGTCCGCTCCTGCCTGTCATCCGTATCGATGAGAATGAGTGCAAGAACCTCTGTTCTGCCATCATGATATCTCCTCTTAAAAAGACGGACGGGAAGATAGAACTTGACAAGAGCTCAGAGAAGAAACAGCAACTGAAGAATCAGGCAGGACTCACCACGCAGTTGCCTTCTGCGATGATTTACCTACTTTACGGCCTTTATTCTGATGCCGTGAAGGCGGAATTAAGTACATATCCTACCGATTTACCGGACAATTTCGAGATATAAAAGCTGAATAATACCGCATTTCTGCAGTAATAATTTTCACGGGCATATCAATAATTTACGGAAAATGAAAGGGTATAAATGCTAAAATGCTGATAATCAGCCCAAGCGGACCGGCTGTGAGAAAAACTCCCAAAAACACCTCACCCAAACGTGCACGCACCGCTGGGAAAGGAAAGAGAGGTGCAGGCCTTACGATTTTCGGAAATATGACGGGGAACAGGTGCAGCCGGTCTTTTGCAGGGCGATAAATTTTCGCTATCTTCGCATCATTATGAGCAAGACAAGTAAGAACATCATCATGGATGGCGTCACGGCACTCCAGTGGGCCAGAGAGATCAGTAAGCTGCCCGATGGGGAGTTCACTCTGGTTTTCTTTCCTTACTCCAGGGCGAGAGGTGAGGCGAGCGCAAAGCTTCAGGTGCGACACCATTGCAAGTACCGCACTCAGTTGCCGAAGGAGCGGTTCGCCATCGATGGAGAGAACTACCTTCTCTTTACAGACGAAGATGAAGAACCAAAGATGTGCTACCGGATTCTCATCAGGTACATGGGATTTCCCCAAGATGGATTTAAACTTCACAAAATAAATTGGTTATAATTGGTTATGAAAGAATACGAAATTGATATGTATGGCAACGCCGGCATCTACCTTGCCGATGGCAATACCTTCACCTTCCAGCTAGGTGAGGGCGACTCCATCTTTGGTGCAGACCAGCTCTTCCAGTCACCACTCCTGGAGTCTCCATTCGGTGGTACGTTCTGGATGCAGCAGCATCACTATCTGGGCATACAGGGATATCAGGTGTTAATGCGTGGCTACAACAACCAGCAATGCGACGAAGTGACCAAGGAGATCAAGGAGAACCGACTGCTCCCTCGTCTCTATTCCAAAGAGATCAAGATGCTCTATGGCCATGGACTCGCCGTATACAAGCAGGCTATCGAGGATGGCAAGCTGGTACGTAAGTACGAGGAGCAGCCCGAAGTAATGGAATGGCTCGACTCCTGGAGCTCACGCGGCATTCCTTCAGTCGAGGAGTTCTGTAAGACGTGCATCAAAAACTTCTATTACTTTGGCGACTTCTTCGTGAAGTGGCGCTTCACCCGAGGCAAGGTGATAGGTATGGGCAAGCCGGTTGCTGCCCTCGAAGCCATGGAGAACCGTTACTGCAGGTTAGCAACTACCCGCCAGGATGTTGCTTCAGAATTGATTTCGTACGGAGACTTCAAACAGGTTGTAGTAGGACGATTCTCCTATGGCTTATCGAGTTACTCGGTTTATCCGAAGTTCAGCTTTAATGAAGTTGACAACTACCGTTATGCTGCAATCTCTCATCATAGAGAGAAATCAGTAGACGAATTCTACGGAGCCAACGAGACGCACCAGGGTGCTCGTCCATATATTCAAGGTAGCAACAAGACAGCCCGATACATTAACAGTTTTCTGAAAAACTCGCTGGCTGCAAAGGTGCATGTCATTATTCCTAATGCCTGGATCCAGAGCAAGCGCACCCAGATGACCAAGCTCTGCGAGGAGAATAAGCGACGCAAGGCTAAGGGCATGGAGTTACTGAAGTATAACGGTATCGATATCGGTACAGACTTCAAGGAGTCGTGCATGGTTCGCTACGTCCGCGATGAGGTTCGCAAGTTCAGCTCCTATCTGTCAGGTGCAGACAACCAGGGCAAAGGTTTCTCTTCTATCTCCTTCATGGATGCCCAGGGTCACGAGCAGTCGTGGAAGGTAGAGACTATCGATCTCAAGTATAAGGAATATATCGAGGCGCTCATCTCCTACGACAAGCGTACCGAGCAAGCCCTTCTGTCTTCGGTAGGTCTTGATGCAGCCATATCTGCAGTAGATAAAGATGGAGTCATTTCTAAAAGTGGAAGTGATACCTATTATAATTATCTCATCTACATCATGTCGCTCACCTCTGAGGACGAAGTCTGTGCAGAACCGCTCAACTGGGCGTTGCGCATGAACTTCCCGGAACTCTACAAGCAGGGCTGCAGGCTAGGGTTCTACCGAGAGGTTCCACAACGGCAGGAAGATATAACACCATCCCAACGACTTAACCAGCAACAGGCATGAACAAGAAATTTCAACTCAATAATCTCTTCACCAGTTATGCGCAGTTCTGCAACTGCGCACCTGGTGCAGATACAAGCGCCGACTTCGACAGCCTTCAGGGCTCTGCCGTAGCCGCACGCAAGCGTATTGTTGCCATCATCGGCAACAATACGTTCTCCGATATTGTGAGCATCGAGGAAGAAGAGAGTGGCATTAAGGATTTTCTCCGTGCTGCCATGGCGAACCTTACGCTAGCTACTCAGATTATCTTCGATGCCGTGAACCGCAGGAAGAACGATATCAATCTCTATAAGTACGAGATGGAAGGCATGAAGCGCTCCTATATGGAGAACTACTTTAATGCGATGGATTCGTTGATTTCTGAACTTACTGAAGAGATAAGTGACGAGGATCCTGCCGATATCCGTCTTGCCATGGAAGACTGGCGCAAGACCAATTACTACAAGATGCTCAGCAAACTGAAGGTAGTTACTGCCGATGAATTCGATGAAATTTATCCTATCGACCTCTCGTATCTCTTCTTTTTCCGTTGTGTTCCTCTTCAGAAGGAAGTGCTCGATGAAAGTATAGGTGCCTACTTCGACCGACTCGAACAGGGAGGAGAAGACCAGACATTTGCTGAGTTTGCCCAGAAGGCGCTGCCTATGCTCAAGCGTGCTCTGGTGAAGAAGACTGTGGCGAAGGCTCTCAGACGTTTCGATATTCTGGAGTTCCCTGCCACCATCCGCAACCTCTTCGATGACAATACCGCCACCCGTTCAGGCAGCGACGAGGCAAGCCGTGCACTCCAGCTCGCCACACAGCTAGACGGGGAGGTGGAAGATCTGCTGCATAATGTGGATATGCTTCTCGATGCTCAGGAAGGAAACGATTTTCTTTCCTTCTCTGCCGAGAACCGTCCGGACGACAATATGTATTTAATGCCATAAAAGCTTATGAAAAAGACGATAACCGTAAGAGCCAACGGGATAGAGCACGAAATCCCGAACTCGTGGGAACTACTCACTTCTGACCAATATCTGAAGCTGGTGGAGCTGCTTTCTCTCATGGAGAGTGGGCAGTTTTCCCCAGGTGCTGTGAAATGTCTGTTCCTCTGCTACATGAAGGGATGGAACCTGAATAAGATTAAGCGTGATGAGCGAACCCTGGAGAACTTCATGTCTATAGCCAGCCAGTTAACCTTCATCTTCCAGGAGAAAGATGATAAGTTCGTGCTCGATCTCTGTTTCTGCCGCCAGCAGTTGCCGATTATCTTTATCGACAAGAAAGCCTATTACGGCTACGAGGTCAATACAGATTTCAAGTCTCTCACCTGTTCGCTCACGGCCCTTCAGTATATCGAGGCACGCCAGCTGCTCGATATGGGCGAGGAAAGTCTTCCTCTGCTGGCTGCGATACTCTACTTCGACAAGGAAGTATATTCTTCGGAAGAGGCGCAGAAACTCGCCCTGAAGTTCAAGAAACTGCCTGCCAATACGCTCCGGGCGATAGCTTTGAACTTTACTGCAGTAAATAATTTCCTATTCTCGAAGACTGAATTTTCCCTGCTCACCAAGTTTATACCTAAGGAGGGCAGCAGTATTACTACCGATGCAACCGATGCGCTCTACGATCTTTCCAAGGATGGATTGGGTAATGCCCATCAGGTAGAACAGCTGAACGTGCTTACCTATCTCCGCATTCTCAGGAAGAAGACCATCGAGGGCGTGAAGAGTCTGAAGGCTTCCGGTATGGAGTTGGCCAAGATAGCAGACGAGGTAGGGCTACCTCTGGAGATAGTTAAAAAGATTATATAACTAAGGCAGAGGAGTAACCTCTCTGCGACAAAAATATAAAAGCCTATGTTATTGGATTTATTCGAATATTTTGCCAAGTTTCCTGCTACTGCAGGAGTTACGAAGGGTATTGCCAACAAGGGCGAGAGCAGCATGGAAGAATATGCTACCGTGCTCAAGGCAATCAAGGAGATGCCCGAGAAAGAACTGGTTCCGGAGATAGAAAACTACGTTTATGGCCAGTCGTTCGACGAACTGAAGCAACGCATCGATAAGCTTACCGGTTCCTTCCTGTTCGTAGATTACGGAGAAGTGGATATGCAGAGCGATGGGCGCCGGAGTTTCCAATGTACCCAGCGCATAGCCGTAACTGTAGCCATGAAGTTATCTGCTCATGCCGATATGCTCGAACGGGTCATAGCCAACGACCGAACCCTTCAGATGCTTTCGAAGGTTCATGCCCGTATCATGGCAGATGTGGAGACAGAAGGACTCTACTGGATGGACCGGGAGAGTATTACTACCTGCGAGATTATTCCGTTTGTATCAGCAGAGTTGCAGAGCTACGGCTGGACCCTCATGCTTTCGGCCACAGGTGCAGATATCCTCGATGTTCACCGGATGTCGCGCCAGATGGTGCGCTAGCGTCCTTTGCGGTTCCGGAATATTTGTGTAATTTTGCAATGTCTAAAAAACATAAGGCCGAAATGTTATGAAACAATATAAACGAAATATACCGATGATAGCAATCACCTCGCTCCCTCTGACGGCTGTGTCGGAAGGGTTCCAGTATGTGTATCAGGACTGGGAGTTCGCCAAGTGGATAGCGATAGCCGTCTCTATCGATACCTTCCTGGGTGTGTGGAAACATCTTATCCATAAGGATGCGTCTAGCGAATCCTTCTTCTCCAGGTTCACGAAGAAGATTGTAATCTACATCTTCCTGATGATCCTGAGTAATTTTGCAAGTCATGCCACCGTAGAGGGCTCTACCGTTGGCGCGATGCAATGGATAGGAACCTATATCTGCGTGTTTATGATGGTACGCGAGATATTCTCCATTATTGAAAACATACAGGCTATATATCCGATATTCCCGAGGAACTTCGTAAAGCACATGAAGGACTTTAACGACAAGGGAGACTACATCGGCGGCGGGCCTATCAACTTTTCGGAAAAAGATGCGCCCGATGATGCATAATTAGGTATACATTATTATAATATATAAAGGTATGGCAAGTAAAGCTCAATTAGCCTTCGCCCGGCAGGTGTATGCTGCGGCCGTGGAGGCAAAAACAGAAATAGATCCTGCCTTCGTTACTGCCCAGGCGATGCTTGAGACAGGATGGGGTGCAAGGGTTATCGGTAAGGCTAACCTCTTCGGTATTACCAAGGGCAGCCAATGGGACGGAGATATCGTCATGGTGAAGACTCATGAATATTTCAAGACTCCCAAACAGAAGTTCAAGGAGCCAGACCGCATCGTCTCCGTGTGCAAGGTAGCCGGCAAAAATCTCTGGTATTATACCGTGATGCGTGCCTTCAAGGATTTCGACACTATAGGCGACTGCCTGAAGGAACATGAACGTCTCTTCCAGAAGTCGGGCTATAAGGATGCCTGGCCATACCGCAAGGACCCGCTCAAGTTTGCCCAGAAGATATGCGATGCGGTAGGGTGCAAGTACGCTACAGCTCCTACGTACCTCACCACTATCACATCGATTATCAAGACCATCCAGCGGAAGTGTGTATAGATTTTAAGTTTTGTTGTTATTTGTTGTTATTTTTGTTGTGAATAGGTTTATAGGTTTTATTAAGGTTATTTTTCTAGTGCTGATTCCTCTCGCCCTGGTCGTGGCATTCAAAGAGTGTCATGACCTCAGGGGCGAGGCGGAGCGCACAAAGGAGAATCAGGATATCCTCCTTCACAACGGCAGGGTAGAGATAGGACGGACGCAGTCAGGCAGGCCAAGAGCTTCCGTGCAGGCGATCACGTTGAAGACGTCTGACCTAAAGCGTAACCCCGACTCTCTCCTTGCCGTCAATAAGAAGGAGCTCAAGATAAAGAACAGCCGGATCATGGCGGCAGCTACAACCTCTACCACCACCCAGGTAGACGTGAAGGCAGCCATCCGACCGGTTCCTCACGATACATGCAGTCGGCTTCTTTCCGGTTCCTACCGACCGCCCGACGTCTCGCAGACGGTTTCCTGGAGTGATCCATGGATAACCCTGCGGGGCGCTATCGAGGGCGACAGCATGCAGGTGCATATCGAGAGCCGCGATACCCTTCAGATGATTGTTCATCGTGTGCCGAAGAAGTTCCTCTTCTTTCGCTATGGGACCAAGGGTGTGCGCCTGTCGGTGGTTGGCCAGAACCCGCACTCCCGGCTCTCTTATCCCAGGATTATCATGTTTAAGAAATAGTTTAAGCGTTTATAGGTATGTGTAGTTAGGCTGAATTTTATATTAGATGTATCTTTTTTATACTCATGATTATTAGTTATAGTAGTATGATCTTCTAACATTGCACAAGCGTGTGTTCTAATTCTCATATGGAAATCTATCGTTCTTGTTGTAGAGTACGGTTTTCCAAGTTTATAAAGTTATCAAAATTATCAGGAAGCCCTGGTGCGAGATGCATCGGGGCTTTTTCTTGCTGTTTTCTGAAAATAATCAGCAAAATGTTTGATGGTTTCAGAGAAAAGTACTATCTTTGCAGGCGTAATGATGACATTGAACTAAGGTTGCGTGCAGATTGAGCAGAGTTTGTACATAACAAGTGAAAAGAAATACAGCTGTGTGGCTCGTGCTGAAGGACTGCTCTCCGGATGCACGAGCCCTTTTTATGATTATGAAACCAACAGACGATGATGACTGGATTCCTCAGCGTGGAGGTGGAGACGACCGCTCAAATGGCGGTACCGTGATACATCCCCAGAGCAGAGGCTAGAAACGAGATGACGGTGATGATGGTGGCGACAATAACAGTACACTTGATCACCGTCATTACTTTTTCTATATGGTCGCAGCGGTTGGCAAGAATACTCTTGTTGCGGTCGATGATTTCCTGGTTATTGCTGATGGCATCGAGCAGGGTATTGATGGAGTATAAGGCGTTCATCTCTTCCTGGTTATGCCCCTTCTTCAGAAGCCTGTCGATGTTTTCCTCCTGTATCATGTTCCTGGGCTCGTTGCCTGTATGCCTGAAAGGGTGAATCCATAGAACTTGATTTATCATAATGTATAGCGCAATAAAGATGCCTGCCCATAGAACAGCAGCGGTAGAGAGCTGCCATAAAGACGGGCTGGAGAATACAAACGCCGTGAGGGCGATGAACACCGTGAGCAGGAACCCTGCCATGGTGTAGGCGCGATCGGTAGATTTGCGGAGCTGCTCAAGCGTGCTGCTTGCCATTCTGTCTGAGCGCTCCAGGATGATGCGGGCTGTGTGCTCGCTCAGGTTCTTGCGAACCTTGCCGGTTATTATCTTTTCCATACCTTATATATATTAATAGGTGAAACATTTCTTTCTTGCAAAGATACACTTTTTCCCGCTCATTTCCTGCCTTTTCACATACAGAAAGCTTAAACATAGTTAATACTACGATTTTTCGTATAAAATATTTGGCTACTACGAAAAATAGTAGTATCTTTGCATTGTCTTAAAATAAAACGATATGAAGAAGATTTTAGTAACAGAAAAAGAGGAAGAACTGATAGAAGCTATCAGAAATTTCCGGAAGTCATACCCTAGAGGTAACCCACAGTTATTATGGTACGCTCAGCAACTGTTTGATGAGATGATTGAGCCACCAGAGTATTACACCAAGTATTAACAACAGCCTTCCCTTCGGGGAGGGCATTAAAAAGCATAAGATTATGGAAGTAACAATGAAGCAGGCTAAGGACAGCACAGTAAAGCAGCGCATACAGGATATCCAGATGACGGTATCATGGCGCGAGATAGCACATACCTATTTCGGAAAATCGGCATCATGGCTTTATCATAAGCTCGATGGTATTGACGGGAATGGTGGTGTAGGCGGTTTTACCGAAGAGGAGAAGGTTATGCTCCGTGGAGCACTTTGCGATGTTTCCAATCGCTTGCGTGCGGCTGCGGACAGGATATAATGAGGCTGGGGTCATCGTTCCCCATAAGACAGAAGTCGCCATAGCCTTGTGGCGCATTGCAGTTAGCATAGCTAACATGTTCAATAACTCAACTCAGCCCCGGTGCAGCAACGCATCGGGGCTTTTCATTCCCATTTTCAAGTTTTTTGTGTTAAATACCCGCTTTCGTTTGTTCTGTTCAGAAAATAATAGTATATTTGCACCGTGAGAATTAGTTACAGAACGAGGACACTCAAAAATAAGAAAGATATGAGAATACTTAATAATTTACTGGAAGGGTTGGTTAGCCTGGGAAGACTGGGCGGAGATAACAGCCTGTTCAACGATTACCTGAAGGGCGATAATGCTTCAGATCTGAGAAAGGACTGGGAGGCCATCGGTAATGATATGAGAAAGGTTGTTAGTCGTAACCACCGTTATCGGTCTTGCTGTGGTATTCGTATTGAATAAGATTCCTCCAATTTACCAGAAAGGCGAACAATAACATATCAGCCCCGGTGCAGCAGCGCATCGGGGCTTTTTTCATTCCCCAAACCCCTCATTTTTATGCTCTACAGCATATTTAAGTGTTAATTATTCTCATCGTGTGAAAATTTCCCGATTTTTATTTGGCGGTTCCGGATTTTCTTCTTACCTTTGCCAACGGTTTACAGATGATAGTAGTCTATCCGGCAGGGCGACCGTTTCGCCTATGGCTTCTTGCCGCAGGCTTTTTTTTATGCCTAATCGGGAAAAATATTTTTCCTAACTGGGAAAATATATTTTCCTAACTGGAGAAATAATTCTCGCAATAAATGGCGGCTGCATGAACCGTAGATTTGATTAGTCCTTCCGGATAAGTCATCATCTGTAAACCAACGGGGAATGCAGCCGCCACCCTTTTGTACAATCGGCTGTTAATGGTTTACAGATGATGCAATATGCAGAATTCTATTTTAATTAGTGATGCTCAGGTGCGCCCTGCAGGCATCAGCGTAGAGGAGGGCATGAAGGCCCTCAAGTGTGAAATCAGGAAGCTCGCCAAGACCAAGAGCGAGACCTTCTCCTACCTTTGTGAGGAGACGGTTACGTATGGCGACGTAGCTATGACCATGGCAGGTTTCTTCGCCTTCATGGCAGTAGCTGTATTAGGTGGCTTCATTATGCGAGGGGAGGTGATGTAGTTATGGCAAAGATTGATATGCTTACAGATGTAGCGGAACGTCTTGCCGAGTACAAGATGTTCTATCCCGACGCCACGATTACCCGTGTAGGCTTCGAGGATTGCAATTCTATCTCTCACGAAGATGGTCTGAAGCTGAGCGAACAGGTATGCCACATGACACATAGCGGTCTGCTGCAGTTCGTGATATTCAAGAACAGGATGTATATCTTCAAGTCGAGAGAGTTTCTGAAGGTGGCTGCCGGCTTCAAGAAGGGAGCCAGGGTAAGGTACCATGATCCGCGCACGCCCGATGACCAACGTGAGAGCGTAATGCTTGCAGACGGAATGCGCTATGATGGCGGCATTCCTTTCATCTGGACCGAGGACAGCGATGCCGACTGCTTCATGAAGTGCAACACCTTCGCGGTATATTGGCGCCCGATAGAAGAAATGAGTGAAAAATAGCCAAACATCACTCATATGTTTGTCCTTTGACGCACAGCAAAGATTTCGTACCTTTGCACCGTGAGAATTTTAACACAAAAAGAATTATGAGAACAATTAAGAACAAACATCGCAGGCGCACGGATCGTCTGTTTGCCAAGGCTGTATTGGGAATGACCCGGTTTCTGTACACCGGCCGTCAGATGAGCCCGAACAAGACCGAGACAATGTGCTGGCTCGACTACAACCGCAGAGGCAGAATCCGCTGCTACAATGACAGGAAAAATGACCGCGCCATCATCGTCTGGCTCGACGGCAGGTATTACTCAGCTCCTAATACGCGAGGCATATACCTGGAGAGAATCAGCATGAACATGGCAGAGTATAAACGATTAAATTCACATTAAAATGAGTAACGAAAAAGATATCAAGACCGTATTGGACGGAGCAGTAGAAACTGCAAAAGAGATAATGACAACTGAGATATTCCATGCTCAGCTAGTAAAGAACACCGAGGCTATTAATAAGGAACGCGAGGAGTATGAGCATAAGCGCGCAGAACTTCAGCAGGACCTTGACGATCAGAAGACCTTCTGTTCGGTCTCTAACCGTAAGCTTCAGATGGAAAAGCTGGAATACAAGATTCATGTCAACCGGCAACAGGAGATGTTTGAGAAGACTGAGTGCAACATCCGCGAAACCCTCAGCCAGGCGAACAAGGAATTCAATGAGAAGTATGCTAAACTGAAAAGCGAGCATGCCATGAAGAACCTGCAACTTCAGAACGAGCGCCACAAGATTTTCGAGGCTTACCGCAATTCGGGGGGGGCAAATCTTGCCGAAGACTCTCAGCAGATGTACCCGGAAGGATGGTGCCGACCAAAGTCTAAAGATGGAGGAGTAGAATAATAACGATAGTAACAAATAATTTAATTAAGCAGATTATGGAAAATCAGAATAAAAATGCTGCAGCTAATGTTGCAGTCAACGTGGAGGAAGAAAGAAAGCACCCTATCTTCGAGGAGTGCGAAGTAATGAACGCTGGCAAGCCGGCGCGTGAACACATGCTCAGCCTGAACGGCATGTATATCTCGGGCATTACCGATGAACAGCTCAAGGAGATGCACGAGAAGCTGGGCAAAATGCTCTCAGGGAAATAGAAAATAGTTTTCTAGTTTATCATGTAATAAAGCTTTAATATTTAAGTCAGATCTCTAATTAAGGATGGCTGCCCGTGAGGGTGGCCATTTTTTCTGGAGCATAAATTTGGTTTTTCATAAAAAGTGGTGTATCTTTGCACCCGAGAATTAGTAACACATTAAAATATACAGCTTATGGGACTGATAACGTATATACAAGGTTACTCCGCCATTATAGCGGTAGTACTGATGCCATTCCTGGTTAAGAGCAGGGTTCCCGCCTACTGGGTACTCTATCTTCTGTTCTGTACCATCCTTACCCCGCTGGTGGGGTATCCTCTATATCGGATCTGTATCCTCAAGAGATAGGGTACAGTCCTTTGCCCTTCGTCTGTCTGTTACTATATTTGCATTACTAATTAGTAATGTATAAGAATATGGTAACAGACAGTCTTGTTAAAAAGAAATTCGTTCACGAGACTCTTCAGGCAGGTATCCTGAAGATATACTCCACCCAGGAGAACGTGGTGCGCAATCATTACAAGCGCCGTACCGGCCGATTGCTCACCACGCTTTCCGCTCACTCGTTCGACAGTCAGATATCGGGCGAGAACCGCACCATCTTCGTGCGCATCCTTCCTTATCTCCGTTTTCTGGATATGCAGTACCGGCAGCGCAACGACCGCATCAGCAAGTTCAAGCGCAGGAACCTGGCACTCTATAACCGCGTAGTCTGGGGTGTATTGTATCACGAAACGTTCCCCAAGCTTCGCTATGGCTTCAACGACGAAGTACGGAACAGTATACGTCAGGAACTGGAAAATTCACTCAACCCACAAAAATCATAAGTTATGGCAAATAAACATTTAACGGAAGATGAAATCCGATATACCGTAGATGTGAAGACTGCCGATGCGCAGAAAGCCATCTACAACCTGGAGCAGCAGAGCAAGAAGCTGCGCTCAGAGAACAAGGCGCGACTCAACCAGATGATCAGCCTGGAGGCAGCCAACAAGAAAGAGACGGATGCCTACAAGAACCTGAAGAAGCAATATACGGAAACCAGTAAGGAGATCCGCACACTTACCGACCGTATAGGCGAACAGACAAGCAAAATCGATATCCTGGATATGAGCATGGTGCAGCTGAAGAAACAGCAGAAGAGCCTGCAGAAGGAATTGGATAATACCGTGCAGTCGCTCAATCCGGAGGCTTATGGTGTATTGGAGCAACGACTGAAGGATGTTTCCGGTCGTATCTCAGAACTGAAGAAGAACGCCAAGAGTTTTGGAGAACTTGCATCAGATGATACCGTGAATGGTGTGCTCCTGGGTAACCTTCTGACTAAGGGCGCAGAACTCTTCAGCGATAAGGTCCGGGAGTTTAAGGATTCCATCGCAGAGCTCATTAACGGCGGTCTTGAGATGGCAGAGCAGGCAGACGGTGTAACCAAGGCATTCAACGACCTGAACCAGGAAGGCCTGCTGGATAATCTCCGCAAGGCAACCAAGGGAACCGTAAACGATGTGCAGCTGATGACGGCTGCCGTAAAGGCTAACGATTTCCGCATTCCGCTGGAAGATCTGGGCAAGTACCTGGAGTTTGCCCAGCTGAAGGCGCAGCAGACGGGTCAGTCGGTAGACTACATGACCGACAGCATCGTGACCGGTCTCGGCCGCAAATCTCCTCTGATCCTCGATAACCTGGGTATCTCTGCAGCAGAAATCTCGGAGAAGACCAAGGAGACGGGCGACTTCATGAAGGCTGTGGCAGAGATTGTAGATACCCAGCTTGCCGAAGCAGGAGAGACCTATATCAGCGCAGCCGACCGGGCAGCCCAGAAGACGGTAGAACTACAGAACGCCCAGAAGGCTCTGGGAGACGAAATCCTCCCGCTCAAGGAACAATGGGATGATGCCTATGCAGATATGCAGCTGAACACCATCAGTCTCATATCCTGGTGCGTAAAGCATCAGGGTGTGGTGAAGACGCTCGGCATTCTGCTCACAGCCTTCACGGTTGTAGCGATAGCCACCAGCAACGCTATCAAGACAAATATCGTTGTAACCAAGGGTGCTGCCGCAGCCCAGCAGGCATGGAACGTAATCTGCGCTACCGGAACCGGACTCATGAAACTTCTGCAGGCGGGCTTCTATCTGCTCACGGGAAGGGTGACGCTTGCCAAGAATGCCTGGACCGCCATGAATGCAACGATGAAGGCAAGCGTCTTCGGACTGATTGCTGCAGGCGTAACGGTTCTCTCCCTGAAGTTATGGGATATGCACAAAAAGCAGAAGGAAGCTGCCGCATCAGCTAAGGAACTGGAAACCATGGAGCGAGACCTGAACGCCCAGGTGAACGAGCAGACCGCCAAGGTGAAGCAGCTCAATGAAACCATGCGCAACGAGAAAATCTCCATGGACCGCAGAAGGGAGGCTCTCAATGAACTCAAGAAGATTATTCCTGGTTATAACGGACTGCTCTCTGAAGAGGGAAGACTTACCAAAGACAACAAGAGTGCCATCGATGACTATCTCGTTTCTCTGGAGAAGGAAATCAAGTTGAAGGCATACAAGGACAAACTGGTGGATCTGTATAAGCAGAAAGGCGACCTGGAAGATAAGTGGGATGAGCAGAATAAGGCCTATCATGATGTAAAGACAGACAACATCCTTCATCCACAGAACAGTTTTATGAGAGGTGTCTCCAAGTTCTTCGGCACAGATACAGAAACAAATGCCGCGAAGGCGCTCTACAAGACTGAGCAGCAGATAGACCGCATAAACGGAAAGATAGATGAGCTGAACTCCAAGATTGCGGATATCGGTATTGTGACTCCTAAAAAAGCCAGAGGAAACGGCGGTGGCGGCGGTGGCAGAACGGGCAATCATACCGGAGCAGGTGGCCATACCGGAACCACAAACACCACCTCCAAGCCTAATCCCGATGATATCGCATCGAAGAAGTTTTCTGAAAACCGACAGGCAGATATCGATGCAGCCAATCAGGATTACCAGCAGGACGTAAACAACTGGAACATGGCTCTAGCTCAGAAGAAGGTGTCTCAAGATAAGTACGATCTCGCCATGCAGGCTCTGAAGACCCAGCATACCGCCAACATCCTCGCCATCGAAACCTCGTATAGCGAGCAGTCGCAGAATATCGGAATTGCGGATGGCGCAAAGAAGAAAGCGCTCCAGGATAAACAGCAGGCGAACCTCCGGGCTGCAGAACAGGCTCATTTCGACCAGCAGGTGGCAGTAGAACAGGCTTACCAGGATGCCCTGGCAAAGGTGATGGAGCAAGGGGAGACGCAGCAGGAACTGACCCTGGAACAGCAACGCGACCAGAAACTGGAAGTGCTGAAGGGATATTATCAGGCTGCGCTCAACATGGCCAAGCAGAACGGGGAAGATACTACCCAGCTTGAGAAGGCATATAAGGATATACAGGCTCAGATACAGAAAGAATATATCACGAAACAGAAAGAGCAGCTTGACGAACAGGACGAAAAGAAAAAGCAGGCTAGGCAGGCTCTCGGTTTTGACCAGCAGAGCGAATACGACCGGCAGTTGCAGCAACTGAAGCAGGCACTCGACAACCAGTATATCACTCAGCAGGAATATGAGCAGAGAGTGCAGCAACTGAAGAAAGAGTCCTTCGCAAAGCAGGCGGAGTACTATACAAACCTCTTCAGTAATGCCGTGACTTCGCTGCAGAATGCCGAGATGGCGAATGTAGACGCCAAGTATGATGCAGAGATTAAGGCTGCCGAGGGCAATACGGCACTCCAGGAGAAACTGGAGAAGAAAAAAGCCAACGAGAAGCTGAAGATACAGAAAAAGTATGCTGACGTAAACTTCGCCATGCAGGTAGCTCAGATTATCTCTAATACTGCAGTATCTATCATGAAGGCGTACAGCGAGTTGGGCCCGATTGCCGGAAGTGTTGCTGCAGCTCTGATGGGTGTGACCGGTGCAGCCCAGCTGGCTGTGGCAAATGCTGAGCGCCAGAAGGTGAAGCGTATGACCCTCAACGGATCAGCTAGCGGAACCAGTTCTGCCGGTTCCCGTGTGGCAAGCGGACGCGAGAGTGGCGGACGCATCGACGTAGAGCGCGAGCAGGATGGCAAACACTTCAACGCCGAGTATGCACCAGGTAAGCGCGGGTACGTAGATCATCCTACCGTTATCGTAGGCGAGGGACCTAGAGGCAGGAGCAAGGAGTGGGTGGCATCGAATGCAGCTCTTGAGAACCCTACCATCGCTCCGCTCATCAACCTGATGGACGCTGCCCAGCGTGCCGGACAGATAAGAACCTTCGATATGAGCAAGTATCTCATGGCCATGCAGGGAAGGGCGCTGGGTGGAAGCATCGCCCGCCAGTCTGCCCGGATCAGTCAGGAAATCGCTCCGGGAGGGGCAGATTTTTACGTCCGGACGCAGGAATCTGCGCATCGCGATGCAGGAAATGCTACGTCGGGACGCAATAATGACGAGCTCCTGGAACTGCTCAGAGAGCTCAAGAGAGACGGAATCCGCTCGTTTGTATCACTCTCGGATCTGGACGCCAAACAGGAATTGCGAAACCAGGCGAGAAAATTTGCTAAAAAATAAAATCTTCTGAACATGAAAATAACAAATTTGGATAAAGGAAAGGCCTACCAGCTTGGCGAAAACGCCAAGCTGGAGGTAGAACGTACCAATCCGTTCTTCAACGATTACGGGGAAACGACCTCCCCACTGGATATTCCGGCAAGCGATTACAACCGCATGATACTGAACTATCCCGATACCTTCGGTATGAGAGACAAGATGGTGGCTACGAACGTAAGCATCGAAGACGGCGAGTATTTCGCCCAATGCCGGCAGATTGTTCTCTCGGCACAGCACAAGGGAAACATCTCTTCTTCCTTCTATATCAACGACGGATCCTTCTATTCGAAGATACAGAACGTAAAGCTGAAGAGCATCTTCAAGGACGAGATGATACCCGGGTGCACGACCGTAGACGAGTGTATCGAGTTCTGCAAATCTCTCGTAGGTGGCAAAAACGAGAACTATGATATCTTCCCGGTTCTGCTTACCGATGACTCGGGTAGAGATACCGAGTACAACTACAAAATACTGAACTGGGGATGGAATGCAGGTACTATGCGTACTGCCAGCTACTGGAGATATAAGGAAGGAGGCGGTTACGAATACGTAACAGCTCACGAGATGTATACCTATTCTCTGGGCGTTGACTCGCCGTATTTTGCGGGTGAATGGCTGCTTACTGATCATGTAAACGAAATACCGATATCTCTGACGAAGGGATATTATATATCTCCTTTTATCCGTGTCAATTATTTGTTGAAGCGGATTTTCAAGCATTTCGGGTATGACCTCAAGGAGAATTTCTTCACCAAGACGGCTCCATTCAATAAGATGGTTGTCTTGAACAACGTGATAGACGTGCTAGTGAATGGACATATCCGTGTCGAAGACCTTCTGCCAGACGTGTCAGTATCTGATTTTCTCTCAGTTTTTCGGAAAAAGTTCCTCTGCGAGTTCGTATCTGATGAAGGAACTCATACTGCAGATATCATCTTCCTGAAAGATGCGATAGACAGTAAGCCGGTTGCGGATCTTACCCGCCAGATGACTGAAGAACCTACCTTATCTTATAAGGCTGCATCCGATTATAAACGTGTGGTACTGCGCCCGAAGTATCAGGCGGATAGCGATACAGAGGATAGTTACGATGATATTAAGGATATGGTATCGAAAAATTCTGGCGCCTACTTTGATAGCGCAGACGGTTGCTTCTATAAGAAAGGTTATTCCGGCAACTACAGCGTGAAAGTAAAAATAGGTGGCTGTTCTCAGAGCTACGATTCTGGAGATGATGATATTGATACTCAAGATGTAGAAATACCAGAGATGATACCGGAGGTTCGTACGCTCCAGTATAGGGAAATCTTAGACGGGGAGACCGTGTCAAGAGACATGGACAGGCAACTGTATATCGGCGATTACGCTACGCTGAATTCATCGATGAAAGTTGCAACGGAAGACGGAGAAGAGGTAAGTGAATCGACTCCTACGTTGCCCGTCATGCTCGCCTTCCCTTACGTATCTTCAGATGGTATAGCTTGCGGAACCGTGACAGCATATGATACGCATCTATATTCAAATGTCGGGTTCGGATCACATCATCAGGGAGAACAGACGCCAAGGAAGATATTCGATTATTCCCTGGTGTATAATGGTGAGGATGGTATCTATGAAAAGTTCTACCGGCAGTATGATCTCCTGCTCAGGAATTCACTCCAGGAACTCAAGGTAAAACTGCTCCTCTCCCAGTCGCAGAAGCAGAACCTTCCTTCTTATGCGAAGGTTGTGATTAGAGGCGTAAGTTTCTTCTTCAACAAGCTGAAGTTTACCCTCGGAGGAAAGAGCGAACCAACGGAAAGCGAGCTCAGAACCATCGCTCTCACTACTCCTGTTAACGAGGCAGAGAGTCTGGAAGATATGATGCCGGCAATGACCTGCAAGTACCAGTGGCTTGGATTCGAAGAGACAGTAGAGGTTTCAGAGAATGACTATAAAAAATCAGGTAACGACCAGGACCGTACCTTCAAGATCATTTATCCTCCTCTCCCTTCAGCTGAGTATGTTGGCAAAAAATACGGCCTGCAGAAATCATACGTGAGCCAGAAAACCCGACACGCAACGATGTTCCGTCACAGTAAATGGGTATACCATTGCACGACCGTCTGGCTGGAATGTATACCGATTTCGTAGGATATTGTCCTTTGTTATATACCTGTATTATCTTACCTTTGCAATATAATCAAAGCAATTTTAAGATGATACAGGTTTTATTATATCCAGATGCTCTGAGCATGGTAGGCTCCATGAATGCCTTTGAGATATTCAGTACCTCGAAGGCTGATGTGGTTTTCGCTCTACGCTATAAAGGCTCAAGCGCAAACATCGTTCAGCACACTTATACGCCGAACGATAAGAACCGGATTACGTTATCCGTCAAGGATATCATCCTTCCTCTTCTCAGCTTTGAGGTAAAGGACAGTAGTGAACCTTATGCTCAGCCGAACATCATGAAATCCTTTGTGGCGACACTTTACGAGGTTGGCAGCGAAGGCAGCAAGAAGGAATTCACCTTCTCCGTGATACGTGCCGGTGTGGACAGACTATCGGATTCAGCTACCAATTTTCTGAAAAACAATTTCCTCACCTGGCAGCCGCAGGTGAAGGCAGTAACCTATTATTCTCCGGAATTTCTTACCTATTACGCAACTGCCACCAGCGTGATGAAATGCAAGGCATACATGTGGAATGGGACCGCCTACGAAGAGAAAGAAGTGGTACTGATGAGCCATATGAATGCCGGAACCGTTTATACCGTGCCGGTACAATACGCCATTATCGCCAAGAAGATAGGCGGTTCTATCCAGCCATCTTATTACGATATCTGGGTAGAACAGGACGGGAAGCGGGTTACCTACGTACAGCAATACTATGCCAGCGATATGAAGAGCGAGGAGGAAGAGTGGTTCCTCTTCGAAAATTCGTTGGGAGGTGTAGACTGTTTCCGCGCTTACGGCAACAGCGAAAATACTGCAGAACATACCCACAATGTGGCAGAAATAGAGGAAGACTCTGAGGAATATCGCGTAGATACCACCCGCAAGTTTAAGAAGAACACCGGGTTCCTGGACAAGAAGGAGCGCCTGTGGATGCTCGATTTCTTCCCGTCTCTGGGTAAGTATGTTTACCATGGCAATTCTCTTCGTAAGATAACCGTTACCGATAGTGACGTGAACTACGAGGCGAAGGAGCTGCCTTCAGACTATACTTTCACTTATAAATATTCAGATGCCCGTCCGTATCTGAACCTCACAAGGTCAGATGCCAGCGATTTCAAACAGATGGATATCCATCTACCCGAAATCGGAAATTTTACTATCGCCCCTCGCTTAGTTGAGTTCCCACGTCAGCTGCTGAGTGGAGGGGTGCTCTTCCCGGTTCAGGAGCCCTATTCAGAAGCATGGGGTGTTACTACTGCAGACGCTCTCTTCAGCTATTTTGCAAGCACTCTGAGTGACCGATATAGTGGTGGAGGAGGTATCGGCCATCAGCACTTCAACATCGAAGTGTTGAACGGACTGTCTTATGATTACGGTTATATCCTGTACCAGGGCGACAGAATAAAGGCAGGTATGGCAGACGACTGTACTCCTGGAGGCGCGCTCGAAAAGAAGATGCTGCGCAAGGATATAGATGATACCGCCAAAGGTAAGATTACCTTTGAGGATGTGATATCCCTGCTGAAAGGATTGAAGCTTGGAGACGGAAAGAGTCAGATAACTGGCGAGGGATTAGCGAAACTCTATGCCTTCATGACATACAATTTCGTTTCCGGAATCTATGGCTCCGGCGCAAGCATCGACAATAATGGCGATGCAGAAATGAACAGCCTGTTCGTCCGCCAGTTTATCTCTGCTCCTAAGTTCGTCTTCAACGAAATCTCTGTGACCAAAGCGGAGCAATGGAATACCAACGGCTATGGAACCATCGAGAGTGTAGATACCAAGAAACACATCATCTCTCTTCATCTGGAGGGGAATGATTACGGTTCCCTGCAGGTGGGAGATATCTGTCGTGGTATCTATGCCGATATTGATAACGCCCATGGTGCGGATAAAAATACTGAAGGTGCGTTGGATGATTGCAACTTCGTTCTGCATAAAGGTTTCTTCACTACTTACTTCTACGTGAAGAAAATCATCACTAGCGAGAAGGGTAAGTTCGTGTTCGAATATGGTAAACGTTCGGAGGCGACTCCGGATCCTTGTGCCTATATGGATTTTGCCCAGTATGGTAGTTTCGTCGATGACAAGCGCCAGAGCAGCATGTATTTCTCCTCAAGGGGAAACAGCTATATCGAGGTGCTGGATGGCGTATGCAACTGGGAAATATATCCTCAGAACCGCGTATGTCGTTATGGATGGCTCGAGGGGCTTGCTATCCAGCGAAGAAACGGATCGTATATCCATCCTTCAGGCAATGGTATCTTCGTACAGGATAACGTATACTTCGGCGGCAACGTGGAGTATCTGGGTGATATTCTCGGTCTTGATGATCTGAAGAACGAGGCGAAGGCTTATGATGTGAGTCTCTCGCAGTATCAGAGCGTCGTCACGGTAGATGATATGGGTAATGTTATTAATGGTCTCTATACTCAGGATGAGGGCAAGGCTACCAAGCAGTACCGCATCTCTACGGCCGTCTTCGTACGTAAGGGTATGGATATCCTACTTGAGGAGGATGCGAATAGCGAGAACGTGACAGAAGGCCATTATCGCTTGCATGTGGTAAGCGATGATTGCGACGTAGAGGTGAATAACTCTACCGTTTTCATCAAGGGAATCAAGAACATTAAGGATGGCGTTTCCGGTACTGCAGATGATACAAATTTCGATTACGCAGCTATGCGCAAAATGTCGGATGCGATGGTGACCATCGTCGTAGAACTGGAGGGAAAAACATCGAAAACGGTGCAGATGCCTATCCGCATCCAGCACGACAGCCTTCCTTTTATGGTGTGCGATCTGAGCAATGAGAGTGCATCGGTGGCATGGAATACCAGAGCCGGTAAGTATATAGGTTTCCCTATCAAGACCAAGGTTTCCCTCATGTATCATAACGAACCATGGGCGATATCCTCGCTCAATATCTCTAGTGTAGCAGGTTTAAAGACTTCGATGAGCATTGACGGCAAGGCAAAGATAATCACCATTGATGCTGATAATCTTACTGCCGATACGCTCGACCAGATTACGAAGATGAATATCACGGTTGTGGGCAAATATGCTGGAGCCAGCTACGAGTATACCCGAGAGCTTACCATTTTGAAATCGTCTGATACCGTAATCTACGAGCTGATACCATCTGCCGATAGCGTGATTATAGACAATCAGGGTAATATGAGTACAGAAAGTATCTCATGCGATATATGGGCAACATCATCCGACGACAAGAGATATAAGCTGACAGAATTACCGGCAGGGTATCATCTGAAGCATGGAACTACTGATACTCCTGATACCGACATAGAGATAGGCGCAGAGGTATCTGTGCAGAGTGATGCCCGTCAGGTAGTGTTCGCTCTATACGATGCTTCCGGAAATGTGCTGGATAAAGAAAGCGTTCCGATACTCACCTGTGGTGCAGATGGTGATGGATATGAGTATATCTATTATCTCTCCGATCAGTCTGAATCGAATTTCATTACACAGCCTTATCGTCGGAATGGCGTTTTGCAGCCTATGGGGTGGCAGGATGATCCGATGGAGCCGACTCGGGAGAAGCAGTATGTATATGTAGCATACAAGACGGGAGAGGTAGGAGCGGATGGCACTTTCTCTGAACCTAAGCTCTTCAACCGTTACCCGAAGACCATTTCAAGCATTGAAACCTGGTATTATGCTGGAAATAGTTCTGAAGTAAACAGGGATCCGACCGAATTCAGAAAAAATGGCAGTCAAGACTTCAATAAAATTGCCTTTAATGATGCCACTCCGTGGCTGTGGATAATGAAAATAACATGGTTTACGGACGGGGACGAAATTATAAACTTCTCATGCGGAGGTTATAAAGCGAAGGATGGTGAGAATGGTAAGGATGGCGTTGGTCTCATCGTAGGCTATCAGTCTTCAGCTTCAGAACCATCAGCCCTTCCTATCCTGAAAACGCTTGCCGACTATGATAAAGCGCAGGATAATATTGGCAGCGGCTGGACGAAGGCGGCTCCTGCTACGGGAGGTAAGAGTATCGTGCTGGGAGGCAAGATTACAACAGATGAGATTATCGACCGGTACAACAGCAGTACTAACGCATGGGGAACAGAAGAAAGTGAAATTCTGTTAGATGGTATCAAGCAGAAGAAAACTTTCTATAAGACTCCTTCCTCTCTGGGTAACAACGGCAAGTGCATACGTCGTATTAAGGTTGTCAACCACTTCAGAGATAGCTATCTCAGAGTGATGCTGAAGTCTTACTCTGAAGCTAACTGCGACCTGGTATGTATCTCCCGTCTCTATCTGCCGTCTGAGGTTATCAATAGCGATGGCAATCAGATAAAGGAAGATAGCGAATATCTCAACAGATCGAAGCATGCCTATGTAGTAAGCGGAAATGGCCAGAGCCATGTTGCTAAATTATCCATGCCTGATGCTGGAGAATATTATTTCTTTATCGGATATCTCAAGGATGGCGGCACAGACAGCTACGGCGACTATGGTCTCTTTGCCTGGCAATCGATGATAGCTCTTACTGAGAGTTTGTGGCGTACCGACGGAAACGTAGATGCCGTAGGCAACATAACCTGGAGTAAGGCGATGCCGATGCAGGCTGAAGCCATCGTTATGGAGCGCGCCTATATCGCTACCGCTAACGATACGGCGGTGCCAGCCAAGCCTTACCGTACAAATGGTATCTTGCAGGGAGGATGGACGGCAAAACGGCTGACTGTATCGTCTATAAACCGGTTCATCTGGGAGTCTGTTCGTGCAGGAAAACATGGTACTGACTCTGTTCAGGACGATTGGAGTCAGCCTGTTGTGGTAGCCAACTTTGCCGAAGCCGGAAAGATGGGTAAGAACGGCTGCATCGTCCGGAATTCCGAAGGATGGAAGAGTGGGGCAACCTACCATAATGATTCTGCCCTGACCCAGGAACAGAAGTATATCGACCTGATTTACATCGAGGATAGTAATGCTAACGATGGCTGGTCTGTCTATCAATGCAACGTTACGCATACGGCTACGGGCAGTTCCTTCGACCCTTCAGCAGTTGACTCTAACAACAATAAGCTATGGACAAAACTGAGTGATGCCGGTCCTATGTATTGTCCTCTTATCGTGGGAAAGAATGCGGTTCTGAAGTTTGCTCAGGGCCAGCAGTTCAACCTGATGGAGGGCAACAATATCTTTGGCTCGTTCCGGTGGGTGAAGGATAATGCGGATTATGCGTTCTGGATAGGCGGTGCTGAAGGCAGCAAGGCTACTACTTCTATAACTAGAGGTGGTAAGCTGACAGCAAAGGATGCCGTGATTACAGGAACGATTTATGCAACTTCAGGAACTATTGGAGGTCTGAATATTACAGAATCTGGGCTTAGTATTGGTACTTATTATCAGAATGTTCTATATATGGGTACGGTACTGGAACAATCATCGTTCTGGAATGGATACTATAATAATGGGTATGGAGAGGTATGCGTCGGTAAGGCTGCGTTACTAAATCCTCTTACCAATTATTGGCAAACGACATGTGATATGTATGGAGATCGTGCATCTGGCCAGACAGGATCTTCTAATGTCGCTAATGCAACGATGATAGTTCGCAAACTTAGTAACGGATTGAACCTGAACAGCTCTGTTAGCGCAAGAAATCCAGTGAATAATCCTGATTACGCAGCTTTACATGTTGATACAGACGAAGGCATCGGCATACGTAGCATTGGCGGTAATCTTCTGGGATGTATCGCGCAGAATGTGATTCGAACTGGTTCTGTGACACAGAAAGAACAGACTGCTATTGATAACAATAGAGTAGGTATCCTGGTTATGGTTAACAGCAGCGAGGTGGACGTAAAACTTCCGAAGACTCCTATGGTGGGTCAGATGCTGATAGTCGTACAGGGTAATAGCAGGATATATTTCGACCCTGTTGTTTCAGGCAGAAGACTGTATTGCTGCGGCAAGATACATACAACATCAGATAAGTTTTATTCTGATGATGTCGGGCAGTTTAATATTCTGGTCTGGGATGGATATAATTGGCAGTTGCAGTATATATATCATTAACAAAACATAAAAATATGAAGATAAATCTAGAAAGAGTAGAGGTCTTTACTGACCTCAGTAAGACACAATGCGCAGTAATGGATATGCGCAAGGAGATAGCTAACGTCATCTATGAGCGCGGGCAGGGATTAGCCTGCTCCGTGCTCGCCCATAAACTCTACGAAACGCAGGGCGAGGTGGAGATTGACGATAGCGAGAAGGAAATCATAAGTCGTGTAGCCGAGCAACTGCTTACCCCGGCTGCAGGCGAAGGAGTTATGAAGCAGATAAAACCAGAATAGTATTATGGCAGCAGTAAACATCAACGACGTAGCCAGCCAGCTGAATACGGCGTCTCGCCTAGTGGTGAGTACCGACTTCTTCTGGATCTACATGGCTAACGGCTCGCAGGTTAAGATACCTGCCGAGTTCGCAAGGGCTTATCTGATCGCAGGTATTAAGCCAGCAATCAACAGCAACGGCCATTGGGAGATAGGTGGCGAAGATCTCGGTGTAGTAGCCGAGGGAAAGACCCCTCAGTTTCGTGGCGGCACGATGGGTATCGAGGTGAGCTATGATAATGGCAAAACGTGGTCTCAGGTAGTAGCCTATACCGATATAGACCCAGACCTGGAAGCTCTTGCCGCGGCTTATACCAAGGTAACGCAGGGCGAAGCTGACCGAGTGAAGGCTGAAAATACTCGTAATAGCAACGAAACCGCACGTCAGAACGCCGAAACTACTCGCAATAATAACGAGACGGCACGCAAGACGGCAGAAACCAAGCGACAGCAGGATACCTCCGCCGCCATTACCAACTCAAAGACGCAGACCGACCTCGCTAAGGAAATGAACGATCATCCACCCAAAATGGGAAGCAACGGAAACTGGTGGCAATGGGACCTCTCCAAGCATGAATATGTCGATACGGGTGTCATTGCTCGAGGCGGCGCTATGTATCCGTCATTCCGCCAGCATCGTAACAAGTTACTTATGATTGATTACGGAAGCCATGTCGCAGAACATGTTGTCAAGCGTAGAAACAAGTTAGTCATTAAAGTTTAATAAATATATGGCAGATAATACAAATATCATTGTTGTTGGTAATGTCGCCTTCACCGATCAAGGTACCTGGAAGTCGGACTACTCATATGAAGAGGATGGACAGACTATTAGGGGCTACGATGAAGGGGATATAGTTCATACATCTACAGGAGTCTATGCGTCACTGGAGGATGGTAACACAACAACTCCTTCGGATACAAACACCAAATGGCGCAGATGGCTCGATAAGACACCAACCATCAAGGCACAGAGTGCAGCCGACGATGCCAACAAGGCAGCAAATCTCGCTCAGAGTGCAGCCAATACTGCACAAGAGCAGGCTACAGCTGCAGCAGCACAAGCAGCTCTAGCTGAGACAAAGGCTACTGAGGCAGATGCTGCCGCCAAACGAGCCGATGCCAAGATTGCACAAATGGATGGATTGGCAGGTCAGATAGCCACAGGCTTCATCGCACCATCGCGTATGAACCTGACCTATCTCCCGGAGATAAGCCTACGCAACAAGGTGGCACAGCGCATCACAGCCCAACTCATACCGAGCTACCTCCCTCAGAGCGTGCTCTTCCAGCGTGCCGAGGGCGACTCGCTGGTGGCAGACCCAAGCGGCAACCTCATCGTCAAGGGCGAGGGCACGACCAAGTTCTGGGTCATCCCCACAGCTAACACACCGCTTTGGCAAGAGGTGAGCATCACTATACACCAGCCACGCCTTCGCCTGTCGGCATCGGGAAAGCTACGCAAGGTGGGCTCATCATTACGCATCATTTAAATCACATTGTTTAATCAATTAAATACAGTTTAATTATGGCATTAACATCAGAAGAAGAGGCTAAGGTCAAGGCTATCATCGCAGCCTTCGACGGGGCGCAGCAGGTGGCAGACCTCCCTGCTGCCGACACTTCCTCGACAGACAAACAGATTGAGGTCTACGATAGAAAGACGGGCACGGCACAGCAGATGTCGCTCAAAGACGCTGTAGATATGGGACAGAATCTTTGGTGCGGGCGTGTCTGGAATCTAGACAACGCAACCCCTCAGGCAGCAACCTATGTGGGATCGCTTGAGCTCTTGAGAGAGCTGCCAATTCAGCTTGGTCTCGGTTGCTACCTGGTCAAGAATGACCATAGCCGCCGAAAACTCGACTCCAAAGATCATCACAAATATGCCACAGGAGAGGCTGCAAAGTTAGACGGATCAGAGGGACATTACCAGTGGGGATGGAACCGTAAGTTCTATCTGGTATTCAAGACCGTAGGCCGCTTGTTCTATATGAAGGTTGGACTTACTCCAATCAAAGGCGAATATAACTACACAATCCCTATCGGATCACGTTCTGCATCTGGCCATGCCACTTTAGAGCGCAGCACAGGTCGTCTGGTTAGCTTCCTTAATACAGGCGCAGACTACAGAGGTGGCAATAACGATGCCACCCTCGACAACACCAACCGCTCGTTCCTCGGCAAGCCAGCCTGCAACCAAAGCACAGAGTACTGGCGAGCTGCGGCCAGAAAGAACGGCACGGGGTGGCTCTGTTCCTCGATGCGCCACTTCGCCGTGACCGCTGCGCTCTTCGGGGTTATCTTCGGCACCCACTACGCACAGGCGGCAGTCAACACAAAGCGAGATGCAAACGGACTCTATCAGGGTGGTCTTGGTCCTGGCGTGACACAAAAAGACTGGAGTGCGTGGAATAGCTACAACGGCTGCCGCCCGATCGTCCCGATGGATGCCGGTCTCGACCTGGGCGATAGCTGCGGAGAGACTACCGTCAATGTACTCAACGATGACGGCTCTACCTGGTATGCGGCCAAGGTCAACTCCTTCTTCGGTCTTAAAAACTCTTACGGTCATCTCTGGTATCATATGGATGATGAGTTCGTAAGGGCCAACGAAGATACGACAGTCACCCACCTCGTGGCACCATCTATCTATGGCACATGGACAATCGGCAACGAGACGGGTATGAAGGCCTACAGCACCTCCGTCAAAAAAGGTGAAGGATGGGCGACCATGCTCTCCATGGACAACCTGGAGAATTTTCCAACGGCCGTCGGAGGCAGCCAGACTACCTACTGGTGTGCTTATTATTGGAATACGTCCGGCGCAACAAGCGGTTTCCGTCTCTGCCTTCGTGGTGGTAGTGTTTAC
>UMHV01038789.1_pt1 | contig 43665 bp, 57 predicted proteins | sample 1965621 | NCBI WGS metagenome assembly UMHV01 (sample SAMEA4836108, study PRJEB28245) | human gut metagenome | biome: gut microbiome; material: fecal sample | place: Denmark | collected 2008 | reverse complement strand
CCCGCCGCCGATTCCCAGGGCTGCAGCGGCGGCGGCTGCACCACCGCTGGCAAGCTGTGAGCCGGTCATGCGGGTCTGGACGGTGGTGGTGGATTCATACGTTTTTGGCCAGACGAGACCGGCGATGAGCGCTGCGGCTGTGCAGCCCACTACGATGCCGCCGACCACTTTCTTGCGCTGCAGCATGATGTCTTTGAGGCGGCCAAAGTCGATGGATTCTTCTTTTTCCAAGTTGTTCTCTCCTATCTATGCCTGTAATGATTCCGGATATGATGCTATATTAATGCGAAGTCGTCAGACCGAGCTTGCGCGCGACGAAAAGGCCGCCCTTGCGCACCCAGTTCTGTTTCTCGAGGAAGGATACATTCTGTTCACGGTACGGGACACCGTTCTTCTCCAGCCAGATGTCGAGCATCAGCTCGCTGACGAACCCGTAGATACGGGCTTCATAGGCAGAATAGCTGCTGATGTCCACCCTGTCCTCAATCTTGAACAGGATGTCGAACATCCACTGGCAGTAGGCGTCGTAGAGGTCTTTGCGCATGACGAACATGTTGAACATATGTGCCCAGGTGCGCTTCATGACGTTATCATGTGCCTCGATGTATTCAGGATAATCCGCGCGGATGATTTCGTCAAGGGCCTGCAGGCCTTCTGCATGATGGGCGTGCAGGTAATGGGATTTGTTCGATTCGATGTAATAGCGCCGCTTGTCGGCCACGATGACCGGTGTCTCGGCCAACAGTCTCTCCCAGTCCGCCCGGGACAGGATTGCCGCCCGCTTGCCCTCTATCGAGCGCGCTTCCTTATTGGTGAAATAGCGGCGGTAATGAACAAGCCCCGTATAATCCGCCTGGAGATTCTTCCACGCCCAGTACAAGGCCGTCAGTTCGCAGTAATGCGGATTCTTGGCGCTGATGTTGTCGCCGGTATTGTCACCCGTGAAGCCGATGCTTTCTTTTCCCTCACAGCCAACGTGAATCGGCATGTAGACATCATCCTGCGGCATCCAATACGGCTTATGCGCCGCGACCATGATTTTTATATTCAATCTATCCATCTCTCCTCCGTATAGAATTTCAATAACACTCCGTAAGTATCAATACGCACCTTTCTTGCCGCAGACGACGCCGATGGTCTTGAAGAGCAGGACGATGTCCTGCCAGAGGCTCCAGTTGCGGACGTACCAGGAATCGAGCTGGAGGCGGCCGTTGAAGCTGATGTCGTTGCGGCCGCTGACCTGCCAGAGGCCTGTGATGCCGGGCGTGGTCATGCAGATGACGGGCAGGAAGTTGCCGATCTTCTCTTTTTCACGCGGCAGGTACGGGCGCGGGCCGACGAGGCTCATCTCGCCCTTGATGACATTGAAGATCTGCGGCAGCTCATCGAGGCTGTACTTGCGGATGAACTTGCCGACTTTCGTGACGCACGGGTCGTCGCCGCGGAGCTTCTGGAATTCTTTCCACTCCTGCTCGGCTTCGGGATGCTTGCCGAGGAAGTCTAAGAGGATCCTGTCGGCGTTCTGGTACATCGAGCGGAACTTGTAGCACTTGAATGTCCTGCCGCCCTTGCCGATGCGCGCGGCGTTGTAGAAGGCCGGGCCGTTGGAATCGAGACGGATCATGATGGCAATCACGGCGAGGACGGGCAGGATGCAGATGGCGATGGCGGAACCGACGATGAGGTCGAAGGCGCGCTTGAGGATCTGGTTGCCGCGGCTCTTGAGGTTGTTGCTCGTCTTGAGCACGAGCAGCTTATCGTCGAGGCTGCTCTCGATGTCGACGTTGCCGATCGGCACGCCGAAGATGTTCGGGATGACTGAGACGTTGCGGACAAACGGCTGCACGCGGTAGAAGATCTTGACCTGCTCTTTCTTGGAAAGGCCCGGCGTCGCGAGGATGACTTCCTGAACGGGGTGTTCCCGCAGGATCTGCTCCGCCTCATCGAAGTTGCCGAGATGCGGGTACTTCTGCAGGAGCGGCCGCGTCGTGTCGTCCTCGACAAAGCCGACGATGTTGTAGTTCATCGAGAAGGCCTTGACGAATTTCTCGGCTGTCTTGCCCGCGCCGATGACGATGGCGGTGCTCTGCCAGATGCCGATCCGGCGCAAGATGATGCGCGCAATGAAGCGGTCGAGGCAGATCATGGTATAGCTCAGGGCCCAGTAGCACATCAGGAAGCCGCGCGAGATCATGCCATTATTGCTGTGAACGATGTAGTCGAGCACGATGACGGTCACGATTGTGTAGAAGGACGCCTTGAAGATGCGTCCGGCGCACTCGCGGAAGATGCGCCGCGTGCGGTAGAGGCGCGACGGCACCATGTACAGGATGTAGATGCATGGCAGGAGCGTATACCAGGCGCGGCCAACGTGGAGCGTTTTCCCCAAGATAGGCTCCATGATGGCGACGGACAGGTAGACGGCACCGTAACAGACGAGAACGTCCAGGATGAGCAACACGACGGGTGTGACGTACTGGTTCAGGCTGACTCGCCAATTCTGTTTATTCAATGACATGGAAGCAGTTCCCCTCATTTCTTCTTCGAACATGTCTCAAAAATCCCCCTATTTATTCTGCCTGCCGTCAGTCGGTCAGGTTCTTGTAGAGCGCCCAGGCGTTGACATACGGCAGGACGTCGGTGTCGAGCTTGATGCCGTTGGAGCGCGGGACGTAGAGGATGTCGCCGTCTTCGATCTCGACGTTCTGGGTGAGGTCGTGGCGGACGGTGTAGGCTTTCATGTTGAGGGTGCGGTAGTACATGGTGCCGTCGACGACGCGCATGATCTGGATGCGGGTGCTGCGGCCCTTGCGCGCCCAGCCGCCCGCGGTGGCGAGTGCGGCGTAGGCGTTCATGTTGTCGATGCCCATGGTCTGGACGCCGGGCTTGTTGACCTCGCCCATGACGTAGACCTTGCGCGGGCCGTAGCTCGTGATGACGAGCGAGAGGTCCGGGATGCGCAGGTACTGGGTCAGGGAGTCCATAAGGACGGCCTTGGCCTCGTCGAGCGTCAGGCCCTCCATCTTGACGCTACCGACGTACGGCAGCTGGACGTAGCCGTCGAGGCCGACGGTCAGGCTGTTGATGCCGATGCCATCGGGAAAGCCGACGGCGAGGATGCTCAGCGTGTCGCCGCGGAAGAGGCGGTAGCTCGGCGAGACGGTCGTGTGGCGCAGAGATGCCGTCTTGAACATCTCCTTGGACTCGACGTAGCGCGCACTGTCGTCATCATCGTCAGAGGCAGCCTCGCGGACGGCGGACGGCTTTGCCTGCACAGAGGACGGCGCTACCGGTCTGGACTTGGCGACGTGTGTCGGCGCCGCAGGAGCCGCGAGCGTGCCCGCAGCCGTCTGCGCCGCGACGTCCGCGGCCGTCGGAGCCGCAGGCGCGGCAAAAACGGCACTGCCGGACAGCAGGAGCGCCGTGATGGTGAAAGCCGGAAGGCTGTACTTCATGATTCCAAAACCCCTTGTTTTTATATTTTCGTAATCGATGCTAGATATACAATATCAGTTTAACACTTTGTGCTAAGAATGGCAAGACAGGCAGGCAAAAACAGGACGTATCCCACAAAAAGCCCTCCCGTGCCGTGCACGGGAAGGCTTTTCTGTTGCCTTATTCTTTTTTCTCGGCTTCGCGCTGGCGGTCGAGTTCTTCGAGCTCTTTGAGCTCTTCCGTGCGCTCGGCGAGGGGCTGGGGGCGCTGGAGGAACATGGCGTCCCCAATGTATCGTTGATTCAATCATAACACTTCCTAATTATATGTTATTGATAATCTGGCTCCGGGCCGAAGACGCGTGTCATGCCTGCCACCGTGATGAGCCATGTCGCCCCAGATGTGCACGCTTGCCTGATGGTGCGAACATCTTTGCCCCAGCGTCTAGCGGCTTCGGATACCGTCATGACTTCATCCAGAACATTCACCTATTCCCCCTCCATTCTTTATAGACATCAGCTAGGAGCATGATGCCAAATGTCCCGAAGCCGGACGAGGTTGTACCACTTGCCGCGGGCCGCATCCTGCTGCATCTTGCGCTGTGACTTTAGGCTAATCTGCTTCATGCGTCATAATAGATATCCGCGTCGTACGGCAGCTCGTCACTAAAATGGTCGCTATACTGCCAGATGCGCACACGCCCCGGATACTCGTCACTGAGATCGTTGTGGCTGTTGTACTGCGCCACCCAAAGCGGCACGTAATTGGGCAAATCCTCAATCCGGATGTAATGGCTCCCTTCAGCGCTCAGCCAGTTCCAGCTGGCGTAGATTCCATTATACTGATGGCCATAGTCTGTCAATCGATTGATGAACGCCCGGCAGCACTCCGTTACATCACCGTTCAACATCCGCTTGCTTTCCGCATCGTACCAGATTCCCAAGGGCGGAGTCTCCCCGCGCAGATATTCTTCCAGCCATGCGGCCACCTGGTCAGCCTCGTCTACGGCTTCATCGTAGGTACATGCATGGGAAAAGTAGTACACGCCATACTGCAGGCCGTATTCCACGGCTTTGTTTACGTGGTCGATAAACATATCATCAAGATGGGAATGTTCGCCAATCTTCAAGATAACCCCCTCGATGCCAGCCTCCTTGACTGCTTGCCAGTCTACATTTTCCTGCCATGCACTGATATCAATTACCTTCATTTGTGCTTTACTCCTTTCATTTGCGAGGTTTTATTGTTTCTTCTTTCCACACCTGTCCGGCCTGTAATTTCTTGGAAACGGGCACATCTCAAACAGACTGTACTCCATCCCCTGCACCTGCCCCACATAAAAGCCCTGCCGCCTTGCTACATAAGCAAAGGCGGCAAATTTGTTGTATAGTTCTGTCCAGGCTAAGCCATTCATTTTCCCTCATCTTTCTCCCGTGCAATCTCATGCGGATTTTCAAAATGATTAACAGCGGTCTTAGACAGATAACCGCTAAGCCCGCCTGCAATGCCTGTTAAGAGTTCAGCAGGTGCGCCCATGACTACTCCAACTATCAGCGCAACGGCCAGCCCTCCTACCGCAACTAAATCCGTTGTTATCCTCACTGGTGCACGCCTCCTAAAACATCATCAATCCGATCAAGTCTGTGATGAGCACTTGCCGCACTAGCCTCAACTTTAGCAACACGCTCCTGTAAGTCATGCCTACGCTGTTCGCTGTAGCGAAATTCGTCTTTTAGTTCCTGTACGATTGTTCTTAAGCCTTCGATTGATTTGTTCAATGGATTTAAGACAATATACGAAAAAGCACCTGTGAGGAATCCAGCTATTACAATGGATTGCGCTACAGTATTTATGATTTCCATTTTGACCACCTCATTTCCATGTTTTCAAAGGCATAGAATTTTTTTGAAAATATTATACATAATCTCGTACCCTTGGTCATTAGGGTGTAAATTATCGTTCATTACATCATTCAATGGAATGTTATGTTCCCATAAATAATAATTCATGCGAGAAAGCAAGTCATGTGCAGGAACTCCGCACATGTCACAAGCTTGAATTATTGCAGACTGAATAGCGGGGGCATTTGCAATTTTTAATGGACTATTAGTAAGGATAACAGGTTGAATACCACGATTTATAAGCCAACGTATAATTTTTGTCATATAAATTGTTATCGCATTCCACTTGTCTGAATTGTAAACATCATTTGTACCAATGGATAGAACAGCTATATTTGCTCTATCTCCATCATCGTCAATTGTTAATGTTTCTAAGTTATCAAATATTTGTTTTGTTGTAAATCCGCCTATAGCATTATTACAAGCCTTGGTGTTTGGGTAATTAGAAATAATATAATCTATCATCATATTAGCCCAACATTTGTTACCTGTGTTACGATACCATGTTTTTACATTATTTGGTATTAAATGACCACTTGAACCATTCGACCCTCCATTATAATTACTACAACCATACCCTTCAACAATACTATCGCCAATAAAAACTACAGACTTGCTGTTTATTCCTAAACCAATAAGGCCTCGCGCAAAATTATTCAATTTCTGCCAGTTTATTTCTTTTACATTTTGTTTATCCGTAGTTAAAGCAAAATAATGATAAGCTTCATTTGATGTACATAGAACGGAATACCTGTAGTTTGTGAATCTATCAAGATATTCACTGTATGGGTTAGTTTTCACAATTGTGCCATTACCGCGTTGTGGCAGGCCGAACTCAAGACAATCACTTTCATTTGTCACGGCACTTATTGAGTTATTTGGCACTAAAATAACATTTTCATAATTTGTGGAAGTTGCGCCTTTACCTAGCACCTTTAGTATTTTATCGTCAAAAAATGCTATTTTTTTCCACGGAATAGTTTCTATGGTTTCATTTTCATAGCATAGAGCCATGTATATTCCATTGCGTACAAAGTATTCATAAACACGGAAGCCTGTGCTTTCATCTTCTGACGGTTTGAATATATTCAAAGTCCCTGGCCCATTTACAGGCAAACCAAATTCTTTGTAATGTGAAGCGTCTGATTGAACAGTATAACTTTTATTAACCTCTAAATTCAAGATGTTAGAGGCTACAGTAGTAAAAGAACTAAACTGCTGTGAAATCCACTTAAAACTACTAAGTGTTGCATTTTCTAATGCAAATCCATAATATTCATGGTCTTCAACATTATAACGATATACAGTATATCCTGTTGATGTATCATCACTATTTTTAGGACAATAAACCAAAAGCGTTCCGTACATTTTCTTCGGCAATCCGAAGCTTTCGGGGACATCATCCGAAATCATATAAATCCTGTTTTTAGGGAGCTTTAGAAACGTATCATACTGAGGATTCGTATCCAAGTATGATTTACTGATAATTGAAGATTTCTGAATCGCTGAATTGTTAATATTCTTTAATTTATCTCCAACAGCTTTCGCTTCGGCTGCCGCATTTGGTATAGTCAATGTAGAATCTACACCTACATCTACAATTTTCGCAGCCGCTTCCGCCGATGCGGCTGCGGCATCAGCAGAAGATTGTGCTGACGCTATAAGCTCGCCCTTTTTGGTAAGCGTAAAAGCATCAAGCTCTGTTTTTTTTGTATCAGTATACGTATCCAGCGTTTCTTCATGTCCGTCAATCATCTTCGATATATCATCAATTCCTTGGTTAACCGCAGCCCTTGCCGCCTCCGCGAGAGCCGCATCATACTTGTAGGCTTTTGGAACCCCCAACGGGACAATTCCCTGATTCAGTTCTTTGGCCAAGATATCCGATTTGATTTCAATCGACATGTGAAATCCCCCTTACGATAAACTTTGATGGATAGAGAAGTGTCATATGCAGGCCGCTTCTGGTGGTCATGGATATGTCATACCAATACGTTCCTGGCTTCAATTTGCGCATATCTGCTGCCGATCCATAAGGCGATATGACATTATTGAGCCTGTCCACACCGCAGGCCAGCTTCAATACCGGACTGACGTCTTCCAGCTTTTCTTTGATACTGAATTTTATGGTTTCTGTGCCGTCCAGCACATAGCCATCTTTATCCAGGTAAAACAGCGTAGTGAAGGTATCACCCTGATTCACCATGATGGTTTTGTCCTTGATTGTTATCATATAACCACCCCCTACTGAATGGTAATAGTTGTTGTTGCCGCAATGCCGGAGATACCCGCCTTATTTACCGCTGTTACATCGATAACATGTTTCCCCGCTGTAAGCCCGGACAACTCAAATTTTGCATTAAGCACACGGTATTCAGACGAATCATCAACCAGAATTCGATAATACTGCAGGTTTGTATTGGTAATCTCGCGCCATGTCAGTTTTACGCTTGTCCCTGATACTGTAGCGGTTAAATCCGCAATTTCCAGTCCGGCAATCATGCTGATCATGTTCGTGATGGTCATACTGACACCAGGGCTTCGCAACAGATTATTGACGGTTACCACTTTGACATAGGCCGTATCTTCCGGCACATCCCCTGTATACTGGGTGCTATCTATACTGGCCAGCATATCCCAGTTCACATTATCGTTTGAGGTAAATATCTGATATGTACCCAGGCTTTCACGTTCCCAGGAAATATCAAGCCTGTAATGGATTGTGCCGTCAGCGGCCATATACTGATATTTCATCGCAGATAGTCCGCTGACGTTCTTAATCATTGCGCCCTCTGAGCTGTACTGCGGTTCCGGAATATCGTATTCTTCATTGTAGATTCGCTCATCGTATTCAATGCACTCGATGGTACGCGTGAAATCCTGTGCCCGGGAAATGCTTTTTACGACAAAAGGTTTGGCGCCTACCGTAGCCTGCGCCAAATCGAAAATATCCTGCTCCTGTGGCGGGTCTGCTTCATTGATTGAAGCCAGCTGTACTTTACACCAGCCGTCTTCATTGTTGAGGATGGTCACTGCCGAAGTATAGATATTATCGTTAAGGGTGCGGTACTGGATACGGTAATCGCCCTCCGTACTGTCCAGTTCTACCGGCAGCAGCAAGGTGTTGCCATCTACGCGATGGATACGGCCTGACTTCGCCCATTTTGGCACATCATGAGCCACCAGGATAACATCGCCCACCGTACAGGCTATGGCATCGATATTCGCTTCAAAGCTGATGGTACGGCGCAAGTACAGGTTGCTATACAGCTGATACATACCTTCGCGGTACGCCTGCTCATAGCTGGTGATGCCGTCGAAGGTAGCCTGCGCGGTTTTCTCCTCTGCATCGGTATCATAGGAATCCGAATAGATGGTGATGGTTTCCCGGTTATAGTCGTTTGCGGCATCCATATAGGTCAGCTCGACGCAGTTTGCACGGTCCGATGTCTGCATAAATTCTTCCTGAAAAGAGCCCGCAATGATATTGCCCATGCCAAACATCTGCACTGGCTGTTGGACATGGTCATAGACACAGCCGTATCGGGTACCGAAGCGAACGACCTTTCCATGACCGACAGCAGCGATGTTATTATTTATGGTGGCCAGCATTTCTCCAACGGTATTCAGTTCAATGTTGACCTTATAGTTTTTCTCCTGGCAAAAATCTGCCCATGCCTTGAACTGGTCATAGAGCATATACTTAGCAGGAATTCCCCGCACATCATACTCCCATGCCCCAGTATTGGCGTCCTGCAGGTAACTGCATTGATGCAGGACATCATAGCAGGACCATGCCGGATTATCACTGGCCTGTTCTTCATAGGCTTCCGTTGTGGGATTCCAGACAAGCACATAGGGCCTTGTTTTGAGGAATTTCAACGTAGGTGTGCCGCTCAGCTGGTCCGTGGCCAACGCCTTGATGCCGATGAGCGCAATATTCGGATAACTGAAATCATCATGAGCAATGGAGGTCAACGATGACCACCAGCACCGAACTGCTGCCCGGGAACTGTCCACATCGTGACTGCGGGCGGTGACCTGCATCCGAACCTCATAGGCAGCTGACGCCAACGGGTCAATGCGGAATTCCTTGCGCAAGGCACTGGATTGATGTGCGGTAATCCTAGCACCTTTATGAACTACGGAGAAGGTTCCCGTCGTTGCGCTGGCACTGACCACGAAATCGCCAACCTCAGCCTGTTCTTCGCCTATCCGGATAGTCCCACTCATCTGCGAGCCGTCCGGATAAGTGATTGTTATCGTCTTGCTAAGCAGTTCCTCCGGGTCATGTCGGACAACAACTACAACGCTATACTGCCCTGCAGGCGGCATCTTGCCGTTAATAACCGATATTCCCACTGCCCCAGACGATATATCTACGCTATAAACAAATGGTATCCAGTTTTCGGTCCCTGCCTTCCGATATTCGCCCAGTATTTCCACCCAGGCATCATCAAGGCCGCCGCTGTCATTGGCATAGTACAGGCCATTGGAGAATTCCACCTTGGTGATAATCCCCTCCGAGGCGTTGCCGGGAACGGTATCCACCCGTTCCTCTGCCAGTAACTGGTAGCCCAGCTGCTTGGTGCTGTAGGTATCGTTGAAGTTTGGAATAACGGTCTGCGTATTCGTGCCCTCGCGGGTTTCCACCGTCAAATCCTTGTAATAGCTGGCGGCATTGTCATTCAGCTGGATATTGCTGATTGTTAACGGCCCTTCACCGGCAGCCACCAGCCAATTGAGATATTCCTTGTTATCCAGAACATCCACAAACTTGCCAATGGTCTGGCCGCCACTCTGCACCGTTCCATAGGTCAGGGCAATGGAATTATTCTGCCCTTCCATAGTCTGAATGCCGTCCCATGAATAGGTGGCATCATTCTTAAAGTCACCGAAGTTTCCGGTATCGACTTTTTGCCCAAACAATCGGTTAATCAGTGTGCCACCGATAAACATGACGGCTGCAGATGCCATTACCGCCCCCAAGGCACCTTTGGCAAAGAACGAGCCACCTTTTGCCCATAAACCACCGGATATACCACCTGCGTATACCGACAGTGCAACCATGGCAATGATCCCCAGTATATTTTTCCCTCTGTGACCGCCCATGACTTTCGGATAGATGACCACCAAGGCATCATCCGGAATCATCGTCTCCAGCTCTATCGGCTTACTATTGACCAGAATATCTACATTGGCACATGCCGGCATATACTGCCGTATCACTTCATTCGCAGTCTTGCCAGCTTCCACAGTATGCAGTTCCCTTCCGTTCCAAGGCTCGAACGGATTTTTGATTATCACCAGGTTAATCATCAGAACCACCTACATACTCATAAAAGCCTTCGATTACCAACCGCCATGCCGGCGAATCGATGCGGTCAACACATACGCCGATATTCGAGCGTATATGGATAAACTGGCCATTGCCGATATAGCAGCCGGTATGATTGACAATACCGCTGGGCGTGCCAAAACGGATGGCCATCAAACAGGGCACCGGCAGTTCTTCGCCTTTCCTGATTCTGCGCCAGTTTGAGGTAATTGCCGTTTTACTGGTAATCAGCGCATTGACCTTTTCGAGGTCATCAAAATCTGCCGTATAGTCCGGAATGGTCATGCCATATCTTCGATATATCTCCTGCACCAAACCATAGCAGTCAAAACCTTCTTCCATGCTTCTGCCCCGGTTGGTGAACTTAACGCCAATCAGGTCCCTATACTGAATCAATGGACATACACCCCCTTCTGATCTATTCCCTGAAAGCCGCCAAAGCGGGCGGAATTATTCCTTGTCCGGCAATCCGTCAGCGTGTGATTGCAGCTACTTTCCGCAGACTGGCACCCGCAGCGAATGCCCTTGTACTTGAACGGGCAGTTGTTCTTCATATACCGATTCAACGGCCGGCGGGTTCTGCTACTGTACTCATTTCCCAGCGTAAAGGTGATACTCTGCTGATTGACTGTGGTTTTGGTCACCACAAAATATTCCTCCAGCTCCGGTTCCGGTGCGGAAAGATTCTCTGTATTGACCACCCGGATAATGACCCGGAAGCCGTTTGCCCCTTCAGCCTGTTCCACCATATACTGCAAAGCCTGTGAAGTATTGTCGATGGTCAGCGCCACATTCGGGTCACTGTCATCCGTCTGTTCGCGAATTTCGCCCAGCTCGAAGGGAAACGCCTGCCAAAGCTCACCATTCCAGATAATATCTTCCGTGTTGTAACAGATCCTTGCCGAGTCCTCCGGCAGCTTGATTTCCAGCAGAGGGATAAAACTGGAATCTGTGCTGAGCTTGTTTTTCTCCCGCTTGGCTACTGCTGATAACGAAATCATCTCATACCTCCGTCAGTTCAATCGTGCCATTCCAGTAATTCATGACATCGTTATTCCATTCGCCCACATTGGTAATCCGCACTTCCACCTGTTCTTCATCAGGGTTCATGTAATCATAAGACAGGTCAATGGAGTCCGTATTTGTCCAAATAAAGGAATTCGCCGCAAACTTTGCCTTATGGACAACAAAGTCCATAATCCGCAAGTAGGAACGCCGAGAGATATGATTCCACTGTAGCGTCCACTTCCTGCGCGACCGGGTAAATTTCGACCTAGACTGCATAGAGCCATCTTCAAACTTCGATGTAATGGACGTATTTTCCGGCTCTTCTTTGAATGGCCATGCCGGAGATGGCACATCATCAGGCCAATATAATTTTGTACTCATGTTGATGCCACCCCCTTAATCATGCTACGGATGCCATTTTGATTGGTAGCCACAGCGTTGAGGACAACACCGACCACCCACTGCTCGCCATCCCATTTTGCTGTGGTCTGCTCGGCATCCACCTTGGCGCCGGTATTGTTCGTGATGTTGATCGTCACATTGCCGCCCTTCCCCTTTCCACCGATAGCTGCAAGGTTTTTGGCATTCAGAGGAATCACAGCTTCGTTCTCCCCAGCTTCACCAATCATTGCAAGAGTCGGCGCTGTGACAATGCCGCCCGCAGCAAACTTCGGCACGTTGAAAAGGCTTGGCGCAGTCGGTGCAGTACTGATGAACTGGTCTGCTGCCGATTTTACGCCGAAACTGCTGTCATGTGTCGCTCCGCCCCATGTCCATGCCGATGCGCCGCCTCGAACCCCGCCAAATGCGCCGAGGATGCCGCTCATCCACGTTGCAGCCAATCTCTGCGCGGCAATCTTGGCCATCATATTCAAGACTGAGTTCCCGAAATCTTGCAGGACGGCCTTCGCGCTCTTGGTACCTTTGACAAATTCCGTCATGGACTCAGTCATCGTACTGTACAAAGTATCAGATACATCTGCGATATACTCCATCATGCTTCCATGGGCCGTCTGCCATAGTTTCACGTACTCCTTCGCCAGGGCTTTTTCTCCCTGCAAGTTCAGAGAGGCTTCGCCGCGCTTCTCGCCTTCCGACTTTGATAAGGTTCCATTGGCATTGCGTTGCGACGTCCCCATGTACTGCACGAGCATGGCAAGGTTCCCTTCCTCTACCAGATAGCTCACGTACTGGTCATGGGCTTCCTGGCGAGCTTTCCGACGCTTGTCTTCCGCCTCTTCCAGCTGTGCATAATACTGATCTTCCAGCAACTTGCGCGTCTCGACATCATTCTCGTCGTGCATCAGAGCTTTCTTCTTCTCTTCCAGCTCCTTGTTGAGCTTCCGCACAGTGGTCAAATACTCGAGGTCGGCTTCCTTGTCGTAGTCGTGGTGGACCTTGGCGAGGGCTGTCTGCGAAGAGTCGTACAGGTCGGCATAGGCATCCGCCCATTTCTGCCGGAACTTCTCGGCCGTCTCAGTCGTGTAAGTGTTGAGTTCCGTCTTGAGTGCCTGGATGCTGGCAGTTGGTGCCCCCTCGGACTGCAACTTCCGGATCTTCGCTGCCTTGTCCGCGACGTCGCTCATTAGCTTGACGTAGTCCTTCTGGTAAGCGTAGCCGCTCTCGTTCATGTTCGCGGTACGCAGCTCGGCGAGCATCTTGTTTGCTTCGTCCGTTGCCTGCTTGACGCGCTTTGCCGCCTCGTCAGCCGCTTTCTGAGAGGCGTCGACCGTCGTCTTGACGGTCTGCCCGCCTGTCATCTTGTCCATATCGATGTAGCCGGCATAACTGTAGCCGCTGTAGTACGAGTCGAGGCCGGTCGAGTGCTTGACGCCGTGCGTGTCGCTCGAAATCCATCCGCCCGCGCCATCCGATACGCCGATGTGTGCCCACGGATTATCGGCCGCGCCATCGCTCCATACGACGAGCGAGCCTTTCGGGGCGGTCTGGCCGGTCGATGCGTCGACCCATGCGCCGTTGCCCTGTGCCGTGTCAACCCAGTCCTTGACAAGGTCGCTGATGACGCCGGTATTTGCCCCGATTCCCTGGGCAAGATATGACACAAAGTGCGCACACGTATTCTCGCCAAGCTGCTGTCCGATGTCGTTTGCCGCGGCATCGTACATCGACACGCCGATCGGCACGTCGACCGTCGTCGTCTGTGGTTGCGACGAACCGCCCTGCACAGGAACCTGCGACGTCGTGATGGCATTGTAATAACCTGATACCTTCGACACATAGTCCGGATTGGCGCTCGGGTCGGCGTGGCCGAGATTGTAAGCCGAGATTGCTGACTCTACGTTGTTGCCGTACTGGTCTAGCAGGTCGCGCAGGTAGCCAGCTGCGGCCATGATGTTGTCGTTCGGATCGCTCCCTTCGCCGTACCCTCTGCCGCCACCATACGTGTTGGCGATATCTTGCGATATCTGGCCGAGTCCCCAATGGGCATGGTCCGACGACCAGATATCTGACTGGCCATGCGACTCCGTCTTGATGATGCTGGCAAGCAAGGCAGGATCAAGACCCCAATACCCACCAGCATACAGGATTTCATTTGCCCACGGCGAAAGCTCCGGGTCGTCTTCAAAGGAATACTTCGTGCGCATCGGTGTCGCCGGCTTCTCTGCCGCTCCGGCAGACCCGCCACCACCTGCAGACCCGCCTCCGCCAGGCGCGATTCCCATGTCCGGGTCAGACAGGCTGATAGACTCTGCCAGTGACTGCGCCTGCAGCGCCTGATTCTTGGCGTCAATCTCTGCATCTTTCGCTCTGCCGACATCTGAATTGTGGTATCGGTCTGCCTGTTGGCCATTCAAAGCTTTCAGCGTATCAATATCTGTCACCAGAGACATGTTCTGCCCATCGCTATGCGTTCCCATCAGCCATGTATTCAGGAAGGATCCCGCATAGTTTTCCGAGCCGCCTGCCATAGTCGGCTCGACAGTCATGTTGCTCGGGTTCGTCTCTCGTGTATACCATCGCCCATCATCAGAGTTGTGGTAGTACGTCACGCCATTCAGCTCGTACGTCTCCTGGCCTTTCTTCTCGGCATACGCCTCTGCAGCTTTGGCGCCCTGATACGCCGCAAAGGCAGCAGCAGCCACCCACCAGCTGCTGGCCAGTGACAAGACTGCAGCCGCCAGTGTGCGCACCTTACCTGTTGCACTGACAGCACCGGCCGCCATCGTGGCCGCGCTCCTCGAAGCGGCGCCCGTCTGCGCTACGGTAGCGGTTGTCAGCCCCTTCGTCGCGACGGTAGTTCTTTCAGTTGCCACCGTTGCCGCATTGGCTGCTGTGACAGCTTTGCTCCCTGCCGCAGCAGCTGTAGTTCCGGATGTTGCTTCTGCTGCCGTTAGCGCTTCTTCGGCCACGGTCTCTCTCGTGGTCGCTGCCGCGACTTCTGTTTTCGAGGCAATGGCCTTCTCGCCGGCCACAGCAGCCGCATCGCCTGCCGCAGCTGAGGCCAGGGCCAGCTCACGCTCTGCTGTCACTGCTACCTGCGCAGATTCCGCTTCGGCAGCATGCGCTTCTGCAACGCGCGCGGCAGATGCTTCAGCCGCCGTGCCGGTTCCTGCCAGTGCTGCGTCCATCTCGCCGGCCGACGCAGCAGCAGCCTGGGCCGCCTCGGCAAACCCCGCCCGCATACTCGCGGCGACTTTCTCCGCGGTTTCTGTGCTCTTCGCTTCAATGGCCGTCAGCTTCTCTGCGATGAGGTTGGCCGTCTCTTCCGCCGACAGGTTCATTCGCGTGGCCGCCCGGATGGCCGCCTTGCGCTGTGCATCGTAAGAGCGCTCTACCGTTGCGACCTGCTTGGCAATCATCGCTTCCTGCTTGGCTGCGATCTCAGCCTGTGCCTTTTCCTGCGCAATCTTCTCGGCGTTCATGGCATTGGAAATCGTTTTGAAAATGCTCTTGCCGCCATTCATGGCCGACTGCGCCAGCTGGATGCTCTTGTAGATGGCCAGGAATGTCACAACATCTTTGGTGATGTCACGGACTTCCTGCTTATTCTGTGCAAGGAATTTCGCCGTGCTGGTCAGGCCGCCGATAATCTCAGGAAAGACACTCTGCGCCACAGGAGCCAGAGCAGCTACAAAGGCCAGTTTCACCTGAGAGGACTCCATCTGCATGACCTTCATCTGCTGGTTGAGTTCGTGCATCTCTTTGGGGTCCAGGCCGATGCCCTGCACCTTCGAGGCCGTCTTAGCTGCCTCGGTGTACTGGTCTAGAGTCTGGGCCAGTGCCATGCCCTTGACGCCGAGCGTATCCATCAAAAAGGCCTGTTCTTGGCCATTCTGCTTCGCTTCTTTATAGCCCGTCGCGAGATTTTCTAGTTGCTGGTTGAGTGGCAGGAGCTTCCCGCTCGCATCCGTCAAGCTGACGCCGTAATTTGCCAATGTCGTTTTGGCCTTGTCTCCAGCCGTGCCGGCCGACGTGAACGACTTGTCGAGGCGCATGATGGCCGTTGCCGCCGAATTAACATCGCCGCCCGTGAGCTTCAGGATGCGAGACAGCTTCCCCGCCTCGCCCGCGCTGATGCCCAGACGGCTCGACAGTGTGTAGACTGCATCGCCAGCCTGCACAGCGCTTGAAATCAGGTCTCCAAGACCAAAAGCGCCACCGGCTGCGATTGCCAGCTTCTGAAAGTTGCCAATCAGACTGCCTGTCTGCTTGCTGATCTCGCCAATCTTGTTGCTGGCATCGTCAATCGGCTTCGTGTTCAGCGCTGTTTTCAGTGCTACCTGTGTCTCATTCAGTTCTCGCTTAAGCCCGGAGGCATCTGCACCGATCCGGATCTGCAAATCGCTGATTTTATTCAAAGTCTCTGCCTCCTGAGTTATTCTTTGTCCAAGCCAAATTCCTTGCGCAAAACAGCTTCATCTTCTTCGCGCTGCTTCCGCTTGCGCTCTTCCATCTGCTCCTTGACCTCTGGATAGAGCGGTATGAGGATTTCCTCGAAGGATATCGGGCTCTCGAGCTGCGCATTGACGATCCAAGACAGGAAGTAGGCTCGTTTCTCGTCGATACGCTTCTCCGCCGCCCGCCGCCCCTCGAGAATCTTGTAAAACTCTCCAACCTGCAGATTTGAGAATTCCATTGGTGTCAGGCCGAGATAGCCATAGGCGACCGTCTCGCTCTCTTCCACCCACTCCCGAAACGAGGCAACGGCTACTTCTCCTCCGCCGCCTCTTCGACTTTTCCCGGCGTGAACATCCCTGTTGCAAAGAGTGTGTTGAGCACTACCGTATTCAGGCCATCCAGCGTGCCGCCGGCATAGCAGTGCTCTTCGATGATTCTCTCGGCATCTTCTTCCGTAGTCCCCTTCGGCATGGCATGGCGCAGGACGGACGCTGTGAATTTCACGGTCATGCTGCGCATGTAACCCATGCCAACGTCTGTCATCACTGCAAAGAGGGAGCAGTCGATATCTCGCTCAATCGCCATCATGTCGCGGATATTCAGAGACAAGTGCAGCTTCTTCCCATCTGCTGTCTCAAAGACTGTTTCTTTCTTCAATTTCTGCATTCTCCTTCACTCATAATCACGCAGGCATATAGGCACAGCCATAAAACTGTGCCAGCCTGTTATTTTTCATCAGCTTGCCATCAGGTCGACGGGCTCGTGGTATCCTTCGCGCGAGCGCTCAGAGGGCCATTGCCTTCCAGCTTACCCGTGAGCGTTGCTGCACCGTTGTGCGGATTGTCCAGGTCAAACTCCGTAATGGCCGCCCAGCCGCGCTGGAACGTCTTGTCCGGATACTCGAGGCGCACATCTACCATCTTGCTTGCATCAAAAGCGGCATTGAGTGCGTCTACGCCGTCATCGTTCAGCATGACCAGTCCTGAAAGGTCAACCGACCAAGACTTCAGGCCCGGCATTTTAGCACTCCAACCGCCCGTCGTCTTGTCCGACACGTCGATCGAGTCAGCCTTCTTACCCAGCTTCGAATTGCGCTGGCCACCTACCAGTGTCCACTTCGGCGATTCATACGTCCCCGTATTGACTTTCAGGAAGTAGTCTTTACCCACGGTCGCCTGCGTCTTATTCGGGTTTTCCGGCAGGCTGTCTGCTGTGATTGCCATATTTATTCCTCCTTGTGTTATCTATCATGAATATCTTGAATCTGAAAGGTCACGAGCAATCTGCCCGTGTAGCCCTCCACTTCACTCGGCGATGTGTTGGCATCCGTGATGTCCTGCGCTACGACGATATAGTCGTCTGCCTCGAGGTCAGGTGCTGCTGATGACAGGATTGTCGCCGTATCGTCAATCATCTCGTTGATCTCTCGGCGCGTGTGTGCCCGGCTGTACGCATAGACCTCCATCTCGACTGCGTAGAGGGCCACGTCTTTCGCTCCAGCATCGACGAGATGGATGTCGCCGAACGTGAGGTATGGCGGCTTTGTGTTCAATGTGACGTACTCGTAGACAGGTGCCGACTGGTACGTCTTTAGCAGGTCGCATACCGCCTTCTGGAGTGCCTGGAAAGGCATCCTGCATTCAATCATGCTCGATTGCCTCCTCTACAGCTGCTGTGATTTTGGGTGCAGTCTCATCAATGGCGGCCTGCATGAAGGGATGTGGCTTGCGCTCTGGTATCTTGGCCAACTTGAAGAAATGGTCGCCGTATTTCAAGGCTTTTTTCTTCTTCGGCAGCACGAAGGCAATACCGGCGCCATGTTCGACCAGCCAGGAGTGATGTGCTTTGGATTTTATGTAGCCCGTGTTAGTGGACTCGTTGTAATCCTTCGAGATTTTCGACACGAGGTTGCCGCTCTTCGTGTGCACATGCCGTATGGCCGCCTTCATGGTATCTTCAGTACCATTCCGAATGGCATCCTGCAGCATCTTCCTCGTCGTCTCATCATATCGGCCAACGTCTCCCACCGCTTTCTGCACCTGCTCTGGCAAATTGGAATGAATCCATGACGTACTCATGACTGCACCTCGGTCGTTGTCAGGATCATCTCGCCTGGCGTCGTATCGTCGACATGGAGCACGTCATACTCGTGCTCTCCTTCGGACACGCGCCAGCCTTTACCGATCGTCGTCGCGCGAATGCGCATGCCCTGCGTCACTTCGACAGCTGCCGCATCCCCGAGTATGGTTTTGCTGACAAATCCAGGCTTCAGGAACTCGGCCCAGACGGTCTGTACGGTCGTGTACGAAGTCTCGTATCCATGGATTTCATCCATCGTATCTTCCGGCTTGCGCAGGTTGATGCGATGGCGCATCCTGCTCGTGACAATCATGCTCCGCCACTCCCTTCTGCGTCTATATCGTCTGCGCTGTACTGCAGTTGTGCGATGGCCGAGCGAATGAAGTACGGGAATGCCCGGTGCTTTTCTTCTTGGCAGTCCCTGTTGTTATACATCTCTGCCACGATGGCCGCCCGCACGATGTCTGCTTGCTGATCAAATGACTTTACCTTGCAGTGCAGGGCAAAGTCATCTACAGCACTGGCAAGGTACGCATCCGCCTGTGCAAGCAGACGCTGCAGCATGGCGTCCTCCACATCGTTGTCGATACGGAGATACAGCTTGATATCTGCTACACTGAGCGCCATACCATCACCCCTTATGCGGATGCAATGGCGACGTTATAGGCCTTCACGGCGTCCTTGTCGTCTGCCACGACGCCAAAGCGCTCGACGCAGCGCAGGGCCGTCGCGTACTTGTCAAACAGGAAGTCCTGCGACACGGCAATCTCAACACCAAGGCGCTGGAAGAAGGCCACGTAGTCACCGATGGAACCGATGTAGAACGGAATCTTATTCGATTCCGTCTTCATGGTGTTGTTCGACAGCACGAAGATTTCCTTGCCGCGAAAGCGGTACGTGTCCTGTGCTGCCACATCCGGCACGAGCAGAGGACGCTTCTGACTGTCTTCCAGCTCGCTCATCCACTGGAAACCATCCTGATTCGTGACGATGCGGGCCCCTGCGTAGTATGCCGGATCGAGGTCGACGTTCAGCGCTTCCATCAGTGACTTGTAATTCGTCAGCGCCTTCGACTCCAATCCACCGAGCAGGGCGAGAATCTCACTATTCTCAGTGTTGACGGCCTTTCTCGCGAAGCGTTGGCCAATGATGCTGAGGATACTGACGTCTGCATCCTGCAGCAGCTGGTTGGACACAGGGATAATATCGCCGTAGTCCTTGATCTCATACTTCAGCTGGCCGAAATCGAAGTCCGACTGCTTGATTGTCGTGATTTCTTCGAAGTTCGTCAGCAAGCCGGCCTCATCGCCGAGAGTCGGCATCGAACCTGACGTGCTGTTGGCCGTCTGGACGTGTGCCAGCGTTTTCAGGGAGGTGTATGCCTTGCGGTACTCGCGAAGCTGCGCCATCTGTTCTTCCGGCACGAGATAGCCGCCTTTGCTCGGCGTCGCGCCGACCTGGCCCGGCGTGCCGGCAGCATCGTCGACGCGTTTGACCGGCGTGCTGTCCGCCATGTAGAACTCCTGCTCCTGCTCATTGAGCGGGACTCCGAGGACGAGCTTATTGAAGATGCGGTTGCGCATGACCTTGTCCTCTACGGCATTTTTCAGTACTGGCGCTGCTTTCGGCAGAAAATCGGCAAGGTCTGCTTTCTCCATCTCCAGCTGGACCTTGTATGCCTTTTCTGCGTTCTTCAGTTCCGGCAGCATATCATATGCCTTCTTCGTTTCGCCTGCTTCCTGCAGGTCATTGATTTTTGCCTTGATCTCATCATAGGTCTTCTTGATCTGGTCCGATTTCTTCATGTCATTCTCCTTCTGCCAAAGCAAGGGCAATGGCCACTTGCATATTCATGGTCTTTCTTTCTTCTTCATCGGCATTTGGAACTGGTTTGCAGTCTTCCTTCTGCATCAAAATGTCGCGGATTTTCTGCGGGATAGCCTTGCACGTGCCGGCAGCTGCTCGGAACGCATCGCTGACACTGGCCGCTGTCTGCGTCGCCTCTATGACATCTACGTTGAAGTACTGTGCCGCTGATTCGCCTGTCAGCCACGTTTCCTGCTCCACCATATCGTGCACCTGCTCCGGCGTTACGCCGTCCTTGGCCGCCTTGTTGTAGGTGGATTCCAATCCTGCCTGGATGGTATCCAGCATCTCGATGGCCTTCGCCAGATCAGACGCATCGCCGTACAATGCGCAGGACGGCTTGTGAATCATCAGGTATGCATTGGACGGAATGCGGCAGGTATCCGCTGCGAAAAAAATCTGTGTTGCAATCGAGCAGGCCCAGCCATCGACCACAGCCGTCGTCGGACCTTTGTGGCGCGCTACCATGTTGGCAATAGCCACGCCAGCTGCTACCGAGCCGCCGTCCGAGTTGATATAGATGGTGAGCGGCTGCTCGTCATCGATAGCATCGAGCTGTTTCTTGATGTTGCTCGGCCACTCATAGCCGCCCGTGTTGCCCTCGCCCCACCACCATTCCATGCTATTCCCTTCCTGGTCATCGACGATGTTGCCAGAGATGCTGATTTCCGCACCTTCGGCGCTATTCTTTACTCGAATCATCATTGTCACCTCCTTTCTTGCCTGTGCCGCCGGACTTTGCGGCGTACGCCAGGCCAATATCCTGCAGCTTCACGTACGAGCCGTTGACGATGTGGACATCGCCGCCCGCGCACGGCGGCATATCGACCTTGCCACGGGCTTCATTCGGGCTGTAAATGGCCGACTGGACCATCTTCTGCAGGACATCCGCCTGCTGTGTTGGGTCGCCTCGCAAAATCATCCAGAAATTGAACTTGAAACCAAGGCCTCGCGACTGCTCGGCCGGTGTCAGCAGCTTACGATTGAATTCCTGCTCGTAGACCGTGATGATGTGCAGCAACGTCTGCACGTAAAATGAGAGTGACTGCATCGCGCTATTCGCATAGCTTGATTTGCTGTAATCATTGAGCTGATTTGGCTGAATGCCGAAGGCTGCTGCCACTTGCAGAGCGTTGTACTTTTTAAGCTCGTAGAACTGGCTATCCGTCAGCTTGAGGTCGAGCGTCTGGATATCGTAGCCCATTGGCAGGGTAATCATGCGCCTGCCGTCATCGCGGGCCTGCTCGTCAATCTTCTTGAGCAAGACGCGCTGCTTCTCTTTGCTGAGGTCACCGACATACTTGACGACCGCATTGGCTGTGAGGCCTTTCTGATACAGATTGTTCAGGAATTTTTGGCTGGCCTTTGCACCCGCCATATTCGTCGCCAATATCTCGCGCACGCTCTTGCCTGCATATCCACCATCACCTGTGACCCATGACTTGACATGGAGCATGTCTCCCGGGTCAATCCAGTACGTCTTCCCGCTGCGTCTGTCCGTATAGCAGTAGTAGTAGCGCCTCTGCGTAAATTCGTCCGTGTTGTTGACCCAGATCTGGACCATGCGCGGGTCGAGCGGGTACAACCCCTGCAAGGTGCCTCGATGGCGCATCACAAATACGTACGCGTTTCCATAGTGATTCCTGCAGTACTCGAGATAGGTGAAAAACTGGATTGGCGTCTCGAGCGGATTGGGCTCGAAACTGATGAACGGCACCGTCTCATGCCGCATGACGCGGTTCTTCTTCTCGTCCATCAAATAGAGCGGCATCTTGCCAAGAGCTTCCGCCAGGGTCTTCAGGCAGGTGAAGTACGTAATCTCAGACATATCCGGGCCAAGCTCTGCATTTCCTGCGCCGAAGAACAGCTCATTGATGGTGTTCAGGCTGATGCTGGTGCTCTCGCCAGTATCATTGCGGATCCAGTGCTTGACCTTTCTCACTAGATTCATTCGATTCACCTCCCCTCTTATTTCCCATCTTCATCTCCCATCGAGTCCAGCCACATCTGCAGGGCCTCTTCGCCATCCGGCACGTTATCCTCTTTCGAGAGAAACCACATCTTCCACGCGTCGATAATAGCGTCGATTGGGTCGATGCGATCGGTCTGTGTCATCTTGTCCACTTTGATCTCGCCAAAAGAGTTCGGCTCCGAGATGATTGCATTGGTGGCCGACCAGCTCAGCAGTGCATTGTTTTGGTCGTAAGATACCTGGCCAGCCTTGACGCTGAGCTGGAAGTCCTTCGTCGTATCGTTGAGACTGCGGGCCGACTGCTTGACCTCGGTCAGGTCGCATGACAGTACGTCCTCGAGATCAGCCAGGAAGGCCGCCGCGTTGTGGGCATCGTAACCGCAGCCGATGATATCGATATCGTACTCGTCAATCATGCGCTTGAGGTCCGCGATGATGTACTTGTAGTCCGTCTTGATGCCGTACATGCCGCTCGTCAGCGTGATGAGGCCCTGATTCTTCCAGACGCCATACGGCGCGTCATCGCTCTTGATGTGTTCTGTCAGGCGCAGCTCAGGCATATAGCTGTGACTCCAGATATAGACGTTATCGTCTTGGAGTGGGAAAACGATACTGATAGATGTCAGATCGCCTCCGCTCGACAAATCAATGCCGAGGTATCCTTCCCGTCCGCGCATATCTGCCAATGTCCAGTGCTTGCCGCCCGCTTTCCATGCCGCCATATCGAGCAGTGCTCCACCCGTATACGTCACCCACTGGTTGAGCGTCTTCGTCTCGAAGTTCACGAGCTCTTCGCCCTGCTTCTCCCTGGCGTCGATGGCCTTGTTGGCCACGACGGCCAGTTTCTCGTCGTCGAGTGTGACCTCGTCCGGCAGGAATAGCTTGAGCGGATTTGCCTTCGCCCAATTCTCCTTCTTCCAGATATCATCCTCTTCGTCGAGCTCAGCGATGTAGACAAAGAGATTGTCCTTCTGCACGACCCCTTCCAACACTTTCTTGCAGAACTGATACTGTTCGTAGCACGGGCTCTTAAGATTGAAGCCGGCTGTCGTGATAGCGATGGTCAGTGCGTTCTTGACCATGTCCTGGCCATCCATCATGAGCTTGTACATCTGGTTCGTCGGATGGGCGTGGTACTCGTCCACAATGGCCAGGATGGTCCGGAAACCGTCTGCGGATTTCGTATCCCTGCCGATGGCCTTGATGGTCGTGCCGGTCACTTTGCTCGTAATCGTGCGGTCATATGTCTTGATCTTGTACAGCTCCGCCAAATCCTTGTCCGACTGGATGAACTTGGCAACCTCGTCCCAGACGATATTTGCCTGGTCCTGTTTCGTTGCCGTGCAAAAAATCCTGCCATACTGATAGCCGCCGAAGGTCGCAAAGTCATTCGCAAGCGTTCCGGCCAGAAATGACTTGCCATTCTGGCGGCCCACTTGGACATACGCTTCGCGATACCTTCTGATGTCGCTGCGTTTCTTGCGCCAGCCGAAGAGACTGCCGATGATGAAGTTCTGAAAGCCGCGCGTGTGGAGTGCACGGGCCTCTCCCTCGCCGATTGTCAGCGTGTTTGCAATGTCGATGTGGCGTTCTGCCTCTTTGACATCGAAGATCCACTCTGATTTCTTATTCCGCATGTCGCGGATGTGGCGCTGACAGGCCAGTTTCTCGCTCCGCCCGCAGATGCGCTGCCCGCTCAAGACGAGCTTGGCGTATTCCGTCGTGCGGTCTCTCATCCCTTATCACTTCCAAAGAACTTGATGTATTTATTGACCGACTTCTCCTCTTTTGTCGGCACAATCAGCTTGAGGCGGTCTGTCACGCTCATGCCGAGCTTGGCCGAGCACGCGAAGATGTTCTTCGCCGCTCGGTCAGATACCGCCACCCATGGCGACGGCGTCTCATATCCGTTCTTGGTTGTGACTGTAGCTCCGTGGATGTTGATGTGCGTCGCAGCATCCGCGTAGCGGCTGTAGTTGTCCGCATAGACGGCCAAGACCGCGAGGTCGAGGTTGTCGAGCATGCCGAGCTCTGCCGACTCTCTCACGACACGGTCAAATTCCAATGCCGCTCGGTCTGACAGCCAATCCGGAGGGGAGAGGGCGTCCGCCTTGACGTGCATCTGCTTCTCCGCTTCGCTCCTGGCAGCTCTCGCCGCCTTACCGATTTTCCCGGTCGACATCGATACGACTTTCCGTGGGCGTCCCATAGTCTCATCCCCTTTCATGGTTTTTGGCATTTTTTCGCGACAAAGGAGGGGGCGTGGTCTGATATGCGATAGTAAAAACTTTTTCGACCGCCCCCTCTGCATAAAGAAAATTTATTCATCTGCTTTCTTTATGCGGATCCTGGCGAGTTTTGCCTGCATGGCGGCTTTCTCCTTGCCGCCCTTCCTGTAAGCATCGTGAATCATCTTGTGTGTCTTATCCGACACATAGATGAGATTCTGTGGATTGAGCGCCAAGTCAGGCCGTTCGTCTACTGGTATGATGTGATGTGCGATACGTCCTGCTGTCATGCGCTTCTCATAGTACATGACGTACTCGTCGATATACTGGGCGCGTGACTTCACGGCGAGCTGCAGCAGCTGCCATGGCCTTGAGTGGTACAGCGAGGCGGACTTCTTGTTCCGGTTGTCACGGTCATATGATTTCTGACGTTCTTTCAGGCACGGGCACGGCTCTCCAACTCTCACTTGCCGCCCGCATGCGCTGCAAATCCTCATCAGCATGAATCACTACTCCTTAAAAGATGCCCGCGCGCTTGTATGAATGCTCGCGGGCCATGACTAGGGGGATCTTGAAAGCCTCGCTATGAGCGTGCAGGGTTGGCTTGCACGCCCTCGCTCTTGCTTACGCGTTACTATACCACGGATTCATCGAGCAAAACGGCTGCCGCACTAGATTGTTTATTATTGTTTGTTATTTATTATGGTATGAATCTCTGCCACATCACGAACAAGGTCGTGCCACCATGACCGCAGTGTCCGTGCGCCTACCCAAGCCGCCCGCTCTCCGCCCGCCTCAGCTTGATAGCTTGCATACCGTTGCTGGACGTACGGCACCCATGTCTCTTTGCCCTTGTAGTAGAAGTGCTTCCGCCATGCTTCTCTTCGCAAGCGCAGGAACGTAGACTTCTGATCTCCTGCCCTGTCCGTCACCATCTCGACAGCTTTGAGCCAATCCTTCGTCTCTTGCTCTTGCTCTTGCTGATACCGTGCAAGCTCTTGCCTATAGCACAGCAAGTAGTGCTCGGCCATCTTCCGTTCACCCTGTATCTTCTCTTGTACCCAGCTCCACTCTTCGTCCCAAGCCGCCAATCTGGTCACCTCACAAACATGCAAAAGCAGAGAGGCCACGCCTCTCTGCCACAGTCAAGTCATGATTCTCTTCTCATATCTCCGGTACCTGTTTATCTTCTTCGGCCAGCGCGCGCATGGCATACGGCACGCATGGTACTTTCTTTATCATGTCATAGATATTCGTGCCTTCTACCGGCCACCATGTGCCATTCACCCACCGGTACCGGATCTGTTTCAGTCTCTCGATCTCTTTCTCCAGCCGCTTGATTTCCTCGAGAGCGGCTTTTTTCTCTGTGCGCTGCCGGTCTACCTCCATTGCCAATCTCTGACACTCCTTATGGGCTGCGTCCCGCTCCAAGCCATTCCTGAGCATCGCTTTCGATGCCCGAGACTGCAACTCGCTGTACTCCTTGAGCAGGTTCTGATATTTCCATACGCCTCTGATATCCAAGCTCATTTTCTTACCCTCTTCCCAAAATCTACTGCATCACTCTTGGCCATCGCATCTGCATTCTTGAAGCCGTGGCGATGGGCATGCTCGTTCGTGATGCAATCGAAGTACTCGCCACAAATCTTGCAGATGCCACTCTGCCACCGGCTGCGCTTTTTGACTGGCAGGAGTATGGGTTGCTTGCCTCGATTCTTCCTGTCCCGTTCAATCATCTCACAGACAGTGGCCGCGATCCGCCTTGTCTTGGTGTCCTGGCTCATCGGCTATCGCCACCTTTCGCCTGCGTCTCCATCGGCACAAGGTAGCCGCGCCGCTTGTTCTTCGCGTTCACACGCCGCTGGATGGCCGCCCGCTCGCGGTCGTCATACCCCAGCGCATGCAGATATGTCTCGCAGACCGTCTTGACGTCTGTCAGCTCCTCTGCCAGCTCATCCCGCCGTGTCTCGTCGTCATCACCTGCCAACTGCAGATAAACAGCCTTCTCGTGTGCCTCCATGACTTCTTCCTGGAGCTTCTGGAACCAGACACGCACGAGCGTATTCGCGTCGTACGTCTGATGCTTATCGTGCAGGACCGGCGTCGGCAGATCCTGTTCCGTGAATATCTTCATGCCATCGCCCCACAATCTACAATCTGCAGCATCATATCCATCATCTTCTTCATGGCCGCCCGGTATCGCTCGCGCTGATCCGACTCCATGGATGTCAGTGCTTCGTTCATCGCATTGAACTCGCCTTTCATGTTCTCGAAGTGGCGCTTGAAGTCGAGACTGACAGACTCCCTGCCTTGCTTCGCCTCCAGCTCGGCAATCTTGGCGCGAAGGCTCTTGATCTCCCGCTCTGCCTCTTCTGGCATGCGCTCTACCACAGCGCTGGCTTCGACATCAGCACGCTGTGCCTCCTGCAGGTGCTTCTCGAGGTCAGCGATGCGCGCCGCCCGCTCATTCATCTCTTCCTGTAAGCGCTTCATCTCACCCTTGGCCTCTTTTGTCTCAGCAGTCATCTCCCGCAACTTCTCTTTCAGCTTCTCCTTCTCTGCCACGACTCTCTGTGCCGTGTCACTGAGCTCCTCATTGCTCTTGCGCCACGTCTCGAGGTTTGCCCGAGCCTCATCGCGCTCTTTGATGGCCTTCTCCAGCTCACGCTTGCTCATCCCGGCGAGGTCATCTCTATGCTCTTCCATGAATTCCGCGCACTCATCCTCAGACTTGATGCTCAGCAACGCAAACATCTGTGAGCGGTTCAGCTGGCTGATGACTTCTTGGTCCATCTTTGTGCCGAAGAGCTTCTGCTGAGTATTGCCGAAACGCTCATAGGTACTCATAAGCATCTGCGCCGTGCGCTCGGAGTAATCGACCGATGTCTTGAGCCAGTAGGCCCAGCTGCCATGTGGCACGGCTGCCTTGGCCTGGATGAGTCGGCGGCCAATCTCGAGCGTCGCGTTCCGGACCGTCGCCCGCGTCTGCTCCTTAATGGCATTGATCTCTCCGGCCAGGCGTGTCAGACGCTCCTCATCGGATTCCTTTGGCATGGTGCCGCCCGCCATCGGTACGGCCGTCTTCTGCTCCCGCATTTCTTTCACATCTTCACTCATGCGCTCTCCCTCTCTCTTCTCTCAATCTTGACTGCATTGAATCGGTCGACAAATGCTTGTGCCTCGGGCGGCAGGTCGCGGTTGAACTTTGCCCTGGCCTGTACGATATGGGACCCGTCCGCCGCAATCTCCATCGTGCCGACTCGCTCTTTGAGGTCGTCTGCCTTGCGGATGAATACGACGATAGTCCCACCAGAAGCCACGCGGTCCACATAGCCGCCTACACAGCTGTGCATTGCCGCGCCTTCGGTGATCAGCTCCTTGAGGTGCTGTGGCACATAGATGGTCATGCCGCCCGCCGCGAAGCTGTACTTCCTGACGATGGCCTTGCGCCTTTTCTGCCAGGCCTTCTCCTTGCTCCTGTCCTGCCTGAGCTTCAGGGTGCCCTGCTCGATGCGTCGACGTTCTTCCTCTAGGCGCAGCATCTCGTCCACCTGTTCATGGTACATCCGATGCGTCTCGATCAGATTGCGTGGCATGAGGTTCGATTTCTTGGTGAGGTCAACACCAAGACGCTGACAGTCCCATATGTAATCCCGGTAGAAGTCCACTGTGAGTCTCCTGCCCTCATTGCGCACTTCCTGCTTCTTGAGGTAACGCAGGAGGCGTGGCAGCTTTATCACTGCGGCCAGACGCCTCAGCAGATCAGCAGAAACCATGCCGTATTGCATCATGTCTATCATGCTGATGCTCTGACATCCACTCTGCCGTACATACTGCCAGGCTCCCACAAGCAAGACGTTCTTGTAGCTCGTCTCGCGCAGCCATTTCTTCTCCGCCTTTGTGAGCGTCCCCCTCAGGACCTTTGCCACCGTCTTGCCCCGCCAGTTGATGGAGATGTGGCCGCACCGATTGTTCTCCTCGCTGTACTCAAAGAGGTACCCACGCGTCATCCGCCCGAGTTTTGCCAGGCATTCTGTCGCGAACGGATAGCGGGCGGCCAATGTGAATAAGCGCAGGTAGGCTCCCCTCGTCCCCCACTGCAGGAAATCGTCACTCACGGCATCCCAGATGTATCGGAATGGCGTCTCGGCAACTGCCTCATTCAAGCTGTCTGTATCAACGTAGAAAGGCAGGCCCGCATAGCCCATGTTCATGTAGACGTACCAGCGCGGCCCGGCAGACTTGCACATCTCATATCGGAGCGACTTCGCGTTGTAGACACGACAGCCGTCTTTAGGCCGTATTGTCGTCGAGCCTTTGCCGTATACGAATACACTGCGGCTGTCCACATATACGTCCGGCTCCACCTGCCACGGCATGACGCCGTCTCCATAAGCCATCCCCCAATCCATCTCTACGTACACGGCCTGCGCCGTCAAGATCTCTGTATCGATGGCTGAATTGCCGTAGATGTAGAGCAACATCCTGTCCCTGAGTGTCTTACAGCCTCTCCACGTGTGGATGACCTCCGCCTCATGCAGGCAGGCCGGACAGAGCGCCTTCCTGCGATGCCTGCTCCTGTCAATCCGGACGAAGTTGCCGCAGAAGTCACACCATGCATGATGACGGTCCTCTGTGCTACACACCCATAGATGGTGCGGCATGATCTCGCGGATACGCGCCACGACTTCCTCATCGAAACCCTGCGGAAAGTGTGCTTGCACTTCTTCCACCGTCTCTGGCATGCGACTGCTCATAGCAATTCCTCCAGGTCTGCGTCAAAGGTTATCGGTCTTGCTGGCGTGCCGCCCGCAGCCGGTTGCGCTTTTTCTTCTGGCATGTCGCCCGTCATCCCATACGGCGTCCAGCTCTTGGCCATTGCATGATAGACCGCCATCATTAGGCCGCCCTCGATGAGTGCCTGAGCCTCGTCTTCCGCGTACCCGTAGTAGCCAAGGATCCAGGTCAGCATCGTATCGGCCGACGCGCCCACGCAGCGATCGCCAGTCATCTGGTAGATTTTTTCTGCCTGCTTCCGGGTGTATTGATAACACCCCTTGATACGCCGCCCTTCACCCAATATGCGCTCGGCCGCCTCGTCCGGACGGTAGTCCAGCCAAGCCCGGACGATACACGCGATTGCATATTCCGGCGATTCAGGTTTCAGGTCTTCATTCTCAATGGCCTCGACGGCCGCTTTGTATTTTTCGATGTCAGACATAGTCATTCTCCTTTTTCTGCCATAGGTTATAGGGCCAATGCTTCTCCGATGCTCTTGCCGACCGCATCGTGCTCCTTCCACACGGCCTCCATGGTCAAGCTGCCTTCATGGACAGCAGTCCAGATGTCGGCCAGTTCTTTATAAGCACGCATGGCCCGTTTTTGCCCGAAGCCAAATTCGTCGCGCAGGGCAATGAGGAATACGGCCGACATGACGCGCACAGTCCGGTATTCCACCCTGCGGCGCATCTCCCACGTGTCATCCCTCTCGATGCGGAAGCCCCAATTCAGTTCCTTCTCGACGATGGCTTCCATCTCTTCGAGCTTCACATATCGCCCTTTCAGGCACTCCATCTGTACCCGCATTTTTTTGCGCAGGCGCAGGAGCCGGTCCGTGCTCCAGCCGAAGCTGCGGTGCATCGCAACGACAATCGTGGCCATGATCTCCACTACAGCCTGGCGGCGCACGGCCGCCTGCATGACGAGTTCGTGTGTTGTCGCATGGCGCACGGCCTTCTTCGCCTTGGCATACGTCTTGACCGCCCGCCGGTCGCCGACGGCTGCTGACTTCTCGGCTTTCCGCCGCATCGCTCTTGCCAGTCTCATAGATATTCCTCCTCATCACGTTTCACATCCAGCCAGCTGCGGCCTCCATCATAGACAATCCTGCCCGTATACGGATGCAGCCGGTTGCAGTCCACAAGCTTGCCGCAGCGGGCGCAGATGTGCCGCCCGTTTATCTTGTGGACATATCTACGGCAGTACGGGCAGGCATACGTCGCGTATTCTTCCGGCCCGTATATCTGGTACAGGATGGCCATACCGCGCTCTCTCCTTGCCATGTCCTCACCTCCTGTACGGATCCAGAAATTTGACAGCTCCGTCGAAGCAGACGCGCCAAGGTGACAGGTCTTTCGGTGTCGCGTACTTTCTCCCGAAAAAGAGCTTGAAATTGCTCCACACGGTATAGGGCACCATGAAAAAGCGGTCCTGTATCCCGCAGCACACAAATGAATCTGCGCCAAGCTCCTGGAAGGCATCCAGCTCGTCTGCCTGCTTCTGCGTCAAGACATCCTGCATGATCCTGTCCTTGTCGGTGATTTTGGCTTCGAATACGATGGCGCGGCCGCCCTTCAGGACACCCTTGTAGTCCGGCTGGGCATGGCCCACGAACTGCACTTTGGCAATGCCGCCCGCACCCTTGTGCAAGCACCTAAATGGCTCCGGCGTCTTCTCGATGTTGGCAATGCCATGCATCCGATAGTACCGGCACCCTGCATCAATCACAGCTTCAAACTGTCGTCCGCGTGCGTTGCTCATGGCTCCGCGATAAGACGCATCCGGTTTCACTTTCCATCTCTCCATTTATCCACACTCCTGTGCATGATTTGCTTGCGGCCGCTCGGCCTAGATCCGAAGCCGCACCATGGTATAGCTCTGGTATGGGAATCCATTCTGCCCGATGTCCTGGCGGATGGAATCCTGCAGGATGTAGTATCCCTTCTTCGGCTTCGGCTTCTTGAGCCAGTGCCCAGCACGAACGATGACCTTCCTGACCTTGGGCGGCTGCAAGTTGCGGCTGGCGCAGTATCGCTTGCCGAAAATCTGCCGCTCTGTCCCAAATGTCTGCCGCGCATTCTTGATGATGTAGGCCGCGATGCTCGGATAATGCCCGCGCCGGTCAAGATGCCTTGTATTGACCGACGGGTATGGCACCTGCTCCGTCCCCGCGATGTCCTGCCACAGCTCTTCAATCTTCTCTGAGTCAAATGCCGAGAACACCGCGTGGAAGTGAATCCCGCCACGGCTGCCGATGCCGACCGTATACAGGTACTTCAGCTCCTTCCCCGCCCTGCGGTACATCCTCCGCAGCTTCTCGAGGAATTTCTTGACGTCATCCCGTATCTCTGCCGGTGTCTTCTGAGTTCCCCGAGGATAACCGAAGCGCATCCACAGGTCGCCCGGCCCGAAGTTCTGGTTGATCAGCCAGCGGCACTTGTCCTCCGCCCGCTTCCACTTCCACCTCTGCACCTTCTCCTCCGACTCACCTTCCTGCTCTCCTCTCCCATTCCCCTTTCCTCCTATCCTTCCCGAGATGTAGTTGATGACCTCGAGAGTGTTCCCTGCTTCGATGATCTTCCGGATGTACTTCTTCTCACTTTTCTTGCTCATCCCGCTTGCCCTCTGCCTTCAATGGTATTTTCTCCGCTTGAGTGGATACCCTTAACGGGTCCGGCTAAAAGCACTGCCACAGGATGACAAACTCATACTTCCGTGCTATAATGAAGTCGAGTCAGACGGTCATCCAATGACCAAGCCTGCCTTCACCGCCCGTGAAGGCAGGCTATTTTATTGCCATAAAAGCCACCCGCAGGCCGCTCCGATGAGGAAGCCGCCCGCGAAGATGACCGCCCAGCCATAGGGCGAGAAATACGGCAGGTGGTAGTCCTGCCACAGTCTTCGCATCTCCTTCATGGCGTGATCACCCCGATTGCGATGCCAAAGACCTGCGCGAGCAACGCCGCCATCCCGACGCCGATGATGGCCGATGCCAGTACCTCCAATGCCGACTCAATCCGGCGCGTCGATCGTCCTGCTCGGATGACGCGCCCTTCTTCATCGCGTTTTGAAAACTTCATGCCGTTTCCTCCTTCCGTTCTGCGTCCGTTTTGTTGACGAACATCGAAATGTCGATGCGCGTCCGCTCGAGTGCCTGCTGCAGCTCGGCATCTGTCGTGATGCCCATTTCTGCCAGCTCCTTCTTCAGGGCTTCCGCCCGCTCGTGGACTGTCATAGTCATGGCCTCCTTTGTCGTGTGCCGGCGCAGGTTGCCGCCTGCGGATACATCTGCCGGTCTCAAATCAATCGTTGTTATCCTTCTTGCAGTATGCGCCAATGGCACATACATGCTCGCAGTAGTAGCGGATGAGCTCAGGATCGTCGTACTCCTTGGCCATCACAATCACTTCATCTTCGTGCGGCAAACGGATGCCGCGCTCGATCTGGTAGAGGCGCGTCGAGCCGATGCCGATGACCGCCCCCGCGCTCTGTCTGGATTCAAAAGCCGAATCCCGCTCAGCCGCCCGCAAGCGGGCTTTGTAATATGGCGTATCATTCATGCCAACTTCGTCTCCTCAGCTCCCAATCGTAAAGGTTACGTTCAAGGCCCTACAGATTGCAGCGGCTTTCTCAATCGTCGCCGCGCTCTTCCCCTTCTCGTAGTTGGAGAGCTGTTGCACAGTAATGCCTGTACGTTTCGAAAGCTCCCACAGGCTCATATCGCCACGAGCCTTCTTCATGAATTGATAGAAATTCATCATAAGCACTCCTCGCATAATTCAAATATATTTGAATACCCCCCTTACTTCTGCTAGTATAAAGACAGGTCAGTCCTTGTAGCAGAAAGGAAGTGTCTGTAATGGATATCCAAAATCCTTCCGTTGAATCGCCTGCCAAGCAGGTGTATCAGGAAATCATGGGCTTCGTTCATCTTGAAGAGCAAGCGCATCCCGGTCAACTGGTAGATGTGTTCCTCACACAGGTTCCTAATTTTGACATTCGCCAGATTGGCCGTTACAATGACCAGTTGCTCTTTTTCCGTGGGTTCAGTCTCCCTTCGGGTCAAACCCAAACGGTTTTAGTCCATTACACACAAGCTTGTATAGTTCTTCGTCCGCATGTGGAGTCATCTGGTAATGTTCCACCGCGTAAAAAGCCAATTGGTTTCGTTGCAAATCCCGAAGTAGATGAATGATTTCCTGCAGGTCTTGATGGAGTGTCTCTATTGAGACCTGTTTTTGTTCTTGGCAGTCTCTCCATCCACACGCTCCCCTGAAGCTCGCCTCACTGACTGACACTGTATCCCGCCCCTCTCTTCATCCGCTCGACGGTCTCCATGATCGCCACGATGGTTGCTGGAGTCGGAATCTTTTTGCGTGCTTCGATGTCGCAGATGATAAAGCTCATCATTTTGACAAGGCTGTCCGGGTTGCCGTACGTCGTGCTGCCCGAGTCGTAGTCCGTACCGCCGTCCGCCGTAGAAGTGGTGGTACAGCAGCTGACAATGTAGCTATCAATGATTCCCTGCTTGGCGAGGCCGTCCAATACCTCACTGGCCCCATCTGCAACAGCTTTGCAGGTCTGCATCTTTCTGTTGATCTTCTTCATGTCATTCCTCCTGTCCGCGCATCGGCGAATCCGTGCGCTGAAAAATCGCAGTACAATAGAGTCGGGGACTTATGCAGTATTTCTTTTTGTATCTTTTAAAGATACTTCATTTGTAAAAAAAATATCGTCAATACTTTTTCCCAGCGCGCAAGAAACCTTCCTCGCATCATCCAAGGAAAACTTAGTCCTCCCCAGCTCCTTCTTACTATATGCCGCTTTCGTATCTAACCCCAAAAGTTTCGCCATGTCTTCACATGTCAACCCTCTTTCTTTTCTGAGTTCTCTTAAACGCTCAAACATCGACATCACCTCCCACATGTATCTTTTAAAGACACTTATACTATATCACAAGTATTGTTTCTTGTAAAGATACCTTATAAAATAAATTTCCATTCTAGATACAACGGTTGTATGTCCCTTACAGAAACCGTAAACTTAATATAGTATCTCATTTGGATACCAAAGGAGGGATCTTCATGAATAGAATTAAGGAGCTCCGAGTTGCAAGGAGCTTAACGCAAGAGGAGCTCGGTAAAATTCTGAACGTTCAGAAGGCCGCAATATCAAAATACGAGAATGGGCGAGCCGAGCCAAGCGTGGACATACTAAAAAGAATGGTTTGTTATTTTAGTGTATCATCCGATTATCTTCTTGGCCTGTCCGATATCGCCCGGCCACCCGCTGCTCCCTCATCCACTCCATCCCTCGCTCCTCAGGACAAGGAGCTTTTGCATAAGTATCATGCACTGACAGATGAACATAAGGGCCTGCTCAATGGCCAGCTCGATGCCATGTATAATCTTGACAAGCCGAAAGTAAAAGACACGGCAACGTAATCTACACCGATAAGGATTTCTGGCAACAAAAAAGACCGCCCCGCAGGCGGTCATGAACCCTGACAATCCGATATTGCATACGCTCCACGCAAGCCATATAATAATGACAAGGAGGTGCATCGATATGACGTTATTTCAAGAAATCCATAAGCAAGTCCAGAAGATGAAGCAATGCCGTCAGCAGTTCGACAGGGACTACAACGAATCCCGTCGTCGTGTCGATGCCACCAGAAAGGATATCGACAAATGGACAAAAGCACGAATCAAGGGGCCAACCAGGCCGAAAACCTGATTGACATCCTCTACAAAGACGATTACCGCGTAAAATCCTATATCGCCCAGATGCTTGCAGGAGCCGTACAGAGTGTGAAGAAGCAGACCACCTCTAGTATCGGCTCCTCTTTTAATGTAAAAGGAAGTGCTGCCTTTGCCAAAGGCGGCTATCTTCGCAATCAAAGCGAATCCAGTATGACTGAAACAGAGGGCGATGTGCATGACCATGCTATCATGCTGCTTCTCAAAGAGCTCGACCTTACGCCAGTGAGCACTCTCCCCCGCGACGCAACTGGCACCATTGTTCATCTGCGTGGTGAGCTTTCCTTGCGCGATTTCAGTTCTTTCGGGGATATTTTGTCTATGGTGGCCTCCGACCCGAAGCAGTTCAATGTTCAAAGACAGGAGGCGCGCCAGATTCAAGCTGCATTCAAGGGTATTTCCAAGGTCATCCCCTTAAATCTAGAGGCCGAAATCATCATGGCCGATGGCATCACCGTACGCGGCATCCTGAAATCCGAATATATGCTTACTGACTACCGCGACCTTGTCTCCATGTATAGCACGCATCTCCCTGGTACATGGGATATCATCGGTATCCTAGATCGCATGAAGCCGTCACATACTCCGCCCGCTCAAGGGCTGCGCTCATCCATGGATACTATCGCTATGGCGGTAAAACTCCTCTATGATAACGGTGGCATCAATTATGCACTCACTCCCTTTCTGATTTACAGGGAATTATCGTGAGTATCGTCTCCAGCAAAAACTCTCGCAAAGGGCCAAAGAAAAGGAAAATCGTCCAGGTCTTATTTCTCATGATTGTACGACAAGGAGGTATTCTCATGATTTATTGCAGAAAATGTGGTGCGGCTCTCCCTGATGACGCACAATATTGTATGAAATGCGGCGCAAAGGTGGTTCCTTTGCCAGATTCTTCGACCGGTCCGCTCCCTCTGCGTACCGATGTATCCGAAAAAACACTTTCCTCAAAGAAGCCTGCAGGTCGTCCTGTTCAACCTCGCAAATCTCCTGCACCATCTCACAGTTCTTCTGTCACAGAAAAAATCGCCTATGCCATCGGCGGCCTGCTCCTTTTGGGCGGTTGCTTTGCGCTCATCTTCTGCTTTTTCATGCCATCGCCTTCTGCTACCGGTACAAAAGCATCGGTGCGACAGACTTCGTCGTCTAGTGCCAATACCAGTTCTGCCAGCTCGACGGCGCAGTCAGAAGAGCAGCGGAAAGCACATGAAGAAGCAATCAAGCCACCCGTCACGCTGAACAAAGTGACCGTCAGGCCGAACGTGATTGGCGAGCCTCAGCTCTCGCTTTCTTTGATCAATAACTCCAATAAGAGTATTGATGCCTTCAAGATTCGCGTCAGCGCATACGATAACTACGGCACGAAATTAAAGGAGTTCGGCTATGGTAATGATTACTATGCTGGCATCTCGCAGGACACCATCCCGCCTGGAGGCACCTCGTCTTCCGATAAATCTTGGACGCTCCATGGATTCGAGTCCGGCAGGAAGTTCGTTGTTCGCCTCATCTCACTCCATTTCTCAGACGGAACCGAGTGGAACACCGAAAAAGACCAGCAGGTCACGATTGAAGGCCGCTTCAATCCGTGATTGAGTAAGCACTCAATGATCATCTCAACAACGAAAAGACTGCCCGACTACCGGCAGCCAGATATTGATATGAGCATTGCCCGCTTTATCAGTTAATCTCCACCTCCGGCAATAAAAAGGCCGCCCGGAGGCGGCCGTAAGCATTTCGGTAGTTTACATGTAAAACTTATTAAAGTTAGCAGAAAAGCACCACTTTGTCAAGATTTTTCATTGACATTCCTGGCTGTATCGAGTATGATGATGATAAGGGAATAGCAACGAACCTGCGGGCGAGTTGCGGGGTCTTGCTTATCTGCGGAGAAGCAAGACCTTTTTTTATTACCCGAAAGGAGTGTTCTCATGCCGAGCAGTAAACCATTCAAGACCTATCGCCAACAGCTAAAAATACTTCGTTCCCGCAACCTCGAGATACGAGACGGTAGCAGGGCTACGACAATATTGAAGCGTGAAGGGTACTATAACATCATCAACGGCTACAAAGATATCTTCTTGGATACTGCGCTCTGCCGTCAGGCTGGCGAAGACCGCTACAAGCCTGGCACGACTTTCGAGCACATATATGCACTCTACACCTTTGATCGCGCCATGAAGTCGGCTTTGATGGACGCAATCCTGAAGGTTGAAACCTTCTTGAAAACGCAGATTGCCTATTTCTTCTCTGAAACATACACCCAGAACTTCAGTTACCTTGATATCAACAACTTCGATTCTTCCAATCCGCAAAAAGTGACACGCTTGATAGCCAAAGTCTCCAATGTCATCACGAACAATTCTCAAAGTGGGCAGGTTTACCACTACCTAGACAAATACAAAGAGCTGCCGTTGTGGGTCCTGTCCAAGAAGATGACTTTAGGCGAAACCTACCATTTCTTCGACGCACTAGATCTGTCAGTAAAGGAGAAGATTGCTGCGGAGTTCATCTATGAGTTTTCGCACGAATACGGGACAGATGTCTCCATTGATGATATTCGCATCGCTTCTATGCTTTCGGAAATGTTTCGATTTGTGAATCATTTCCGAAATATCTGCGCGCATGATGACCGGTTATTTAATACGGTTGCGAAGAATGGCAATAAGATACCCCGAATTGTTCTTTTTCACAAGAAGCAGCCGCCTTTATTCAAGTCCAGACTCTTCGATTGCGTGATCATTCTGGGGTTCTTCCTGACCAAAAAGGATTACCGCACTCTCATCTTGCAAATTGAGCACAACATTGACCATCTGTCAAAAAAGCTCTCCCCGAACACATTTAATGCTGTTCTCATTCATATGGGATTCCCCAAAAAATGGGATGATATCATCCTTCTGCCATAAAAAGAGCCGCCCCGCAGGCTGCCATGAAAGGAGTACATTATGATTCATATCAATCAATCCGAAAAACCGAACTCACGTGGCGGGTATCAGCGTCATAACAAGCCTTCGCGTCCGAGCTCTCCGCCCTCTCGTCCTTCACAGGCTCCTCCGAATCCTTCTTCTGGTCGTCGTTGAGCCATTCCGGCGGGTATTGTGTCTCGATGACAGTCAGCCCACTGGACACGTCAAAATAGGTCTGCTCTGTAATGTACAGGTATGAGTCTTTCTCGCCTTCCTTGACGCGATTCCATTCTTCCCGGTATTCTGGATAATTGCCATGATATATTTATCCATGTCCATCATCTCCCTTGCCATTATTTTATCATGGTATGCAGATATGCGAAAAGCCCGCCAGAGCGCGGGCTTTTCTTGTGCCGTTGGTGGCACGACCCTGGCGCCGGATTCTGGCAGCTGTGGACTACCATGGCCGCGCCAGTGACCAGGAGTAACTTGATGCTATATTATACTACGGATTCTCAGAATCCGCAATCGGTTTCGCTTTTGACGCACGCATCGGCGTGCGCATGGCCGCCCGCGCTCCTGCTACAATGAGCATAGATACATCTGCCAATCTCCGAGAGGAGGCAGAGCTCTATGCCAAGAGCACAGAAAGCGGCAATCTACTGCCGCGTGTCCACGCTTCACCAGGTGGACAAGGATTCCCTGCCGATGCAGAGGCAGGACATGATAAACTATGCCAAGTACGTCTTGAGTATTAAGGACTATGAGGTCTTCGAGGATGCCGGATACTCTGGCAAGAACACCGACCGCCCGGCGTTCCAGGAGATGATGGAACGCATCGAGCGCGGAGAGTTTTCACATGTGCTCGTCTGGAAGATTGACCGCATCAGCCGTAATCTCTTGGACTTCGCGACGATGTACGCCAAGTGCAAGAAGCTCGGCGTGACGTTCATCAGCAAGAACGAGCAATTCGATACGTCTACCGCGATGGGCGAAGCCATGCTCAAGATCATCCTGGTCTTTGCCGAGCTCGAGCGCAACATGACGAGCGAGCGCGTCGCTTCGACGATGAACGCCCGGGCCGCCGAGGGGAAATGGAATGGCGGCCGTGTGCCATTTGCTTATGCCTACGACCGCGAGACGGATTCCTTCTCGATCCGCGACGATGAAGCCAAGGTCGCGCTGGAGCTCAAGGATACCTACCTGCGCACACACTCCCTCACCTACACGGCCCGCCTGCTCAATGAGGCAGGCAGGCGCACGCGGCGCGGCTACGCATGGACGCCGGCCACCGTGGCCATCATCTTGCGCAGCCCGTTCTACCGTGGGACGTACCGCTACAACTACCGCGACGAATCTGAAGTGACGTTCAGCTTCAAGGCGCAGAAAGAGTGGATCCTCTGCGCGAAGCATCACCCGCCCCTCTTCTCGGAAGCGGATTGCCGCCAGGTTGATTACTGGCTGGACAAGAACCGACGCCATCACGGCAAGGCCACCCATGTGCAGCGGAAACACGTACACATCTTCGCTGGGCTGATTCGGTGCGGTGTTTGCGGCAGCAACTACGCAGCGTCGGTTGACCGAGCCCGACCCTCCGGCTACCAGCCGTCTATGTACAACTGTGGTGGCCGTCGCCAGAAGGGCACGTGCAGGAACCGCTACGTCACAGACATCCGGATTGGTGGCTTCGTCTTCAACTACATCAGCAATGTGATCCGACTGCGCGACGCCTTCCGCCTGCAGTGGTCCAAGGCACGCATCCAGCGCTTCTTGCTGCATGGCGATGCCTTCCACGGCGCCTTGCTGTCAGATGACACGCTTCGCCATGTCAGAGCCGCTCTGCTCGGCAGTCATGCTGGCACGGCAGAATATCATCCGGCCGATGAGCAGCGCGATGGCAGCGCAGAGCAGGCCCGCAAGAGCAACCTGCAGGCCGAACTCGAGAAGAATCGCCGTGCATTGTCGCGTCTCATGCATCTCTTTCTCTATGCCGAAGACGAGCTGCCGCAGGCCGACTTCCTGCGAGAGAAGCGCTACCTGCAAGACAATATTTCCCGCCTGCAGGGCGAACTCGAGAAGGAGCAGCAGCCCTCCGTCTTCGCCAGCTCACTGACCGACGAAGATTTCCTGCGCAAAGCCGCCCACCTCCTCTTTCAATCCGCCATGACGCGCGGCGGCATCGACTTTCCCGAGCTCGCCATGCACGTCGGCAACCTCGAGCTCAAGAACTTCATCAACACCATCATCAAGCAGATTGTCGTGCTCGATGGCCATGTCACGCAGATCACCTTCGCCAATGACGAAATCCACACATTCCTCTACCACTGAAAAAAAGCCTTCCCGCGCAGGGAAGGCTTTTACTGTCACATCATTCTTTTTTCTCGGCTTCGGCCTCGCGCTTGCGATCAAGCTCCTCGAGTTCTTTAAGCTCTTCGGCTCGCTCTGCGTCTGGTTGCTTGCGTGAGCAGAACATTGCATCGCCGAAGGAGAAGAAGCGGTACTTCTGTTCGACGGCTGTCTTGTAGGCGCTGAGGATGAAGTTGCGGCCGGCGAAGGCGCTGATGAGCATGATGAGGGTGGATTTTGGCAGGTGGAAGTTGGTGATGATGGCGTCGACGATCTTGAAGTCGTAGCCGGGGTAGATGAAGATGCCGGTCCAGCCGCTCTTGCCGGCGATCTCGTTTCTGGCGGTGGCGGCGGACTCGAGGGTGCGGATGCTCGTCGTGCCGACGGCGATGACGCGGTGGCCGGCCTTCTTGGTCTCCATGATGAGCTTGGCGGTCTCGTCGGGGATGCAGTAGTACTCTTTGTGCATCTCGTGCTCCTCGATGTTGTCGACGCTGACGGGGCGGAAGGTGCCGAGGCCGACGTGCAGGGTGACGAAGCCGAGGTTGACGCCCATCTCGCGCAGTTCCTGCATCTGCTCTTTGGTGAAGTGCAGGCCGGCGGTCGGGGCGGCGGCAGAGCCCTCTTCGCGGTTGTAGACGGTCTGGTAGCGCTCCTTGTCCTCGAGCTTCTCGTGGATGTAGGGCGGCAGCGGCGTCTCGCCGAGGCGGTCGAGGATCTCCTCGAAGATGCCGTCGTAGTGGAACTCGACGATGCGGCCGCCGAAGTCGGTGTGTTCGGTGACGGTGCACGAGAGCTCCGCGCCGAAGCGGATGACGTTGCCGGGCTTAGCTTTCTTGCCGGGCTTGACGAGCGTCTCCCAGTGGTTGGCGTCGAGGCGGCGCAAGAGGAAGACTTCGACTTTGCCGCCCGTCTGGTCGCGGTGGCCGATGAGGCGGGCCGGCATGACGCGCGTGTCGTTGAAGATCAGGGTGTCGCCGGGCTCGAGGTATTCCTTGAGATCGTAGAAGTGGCGGTGCTCGATGGTCTTCTCTACGGGGTCGAGGACCATGAGGCGCGAGGCGTTGCGCGGCTCGATCGGCACCTGGGCGATGCGCTCTTCTGGCAGGTCGTAATCAAAATCGGATAATAACATGGTAAAAACCTCTCTATATATTTAGTAGGAATTGCGTTGCAGGGTGACGCCGGTGTAGTAGTGGTGCAGGATGTCGGCATAGGATTTGCCGGTCTCGGCCAGCCGCTTGGCGCCCCACTGGGAGATGCCGAGGCCGTGGCCGGCGCCAAAGCCCGTGAAGGTGACGGTGTCTTTGGTGAGCTTGGCGGAAAAGAGCGTGCTCTTGAGGCCGAGCAGGCTGCGCCAGGCGGTGCCGGAAAGCGTGACACTCCCCTTCGTGCCCGTCACGGTCATCGCCTTGACGCGGCCCGAGGCCGTGCGGTCCTTGGCGGCACGGCCGACGGCGAGCGGTGTGAGCTCGATGGCGCGCAGCCTGCCGATATTGTGGCCCTTGGCAGCGAGCTTCTGTTCGAGGGCGGCGGTGCTCATGGTCTTGGTCCAGGGCATGGTGCCCAGCGGCATATCGCGGACGGCGCGCAGGTAGGGCACATGGCTCCCCCAGACGTCTTCGCTCGACTCGGTCATGCCGCCGCTGTCGGTGTGGAACAGGGCTTCGATGGGCTGGCCGCCATACGTCAGCACCTCTCCCCTCGTCGCGCGGACGGCGGCCGTCGAGGCCGTCTTTTCGGAGGCGATGCCCTTGTAGAGCTGGCAGTGCGTCGTCGTGCAGAGGTCGTAGCCCTCAGCGGCATGGCGGCCGCGGCTCTTGAGGGCAAAGCTGCGCGCGGCAACGCTCTGCGCCTTGAGGGCCTCGGCTGGCCAGTCGGTCGGCATTTCCTCGGGCACGACGCTCAGGAGGTAGTCGTCGACCGGCACGATGTTGACGGCGGTCAGGCCTGCGCCCTTATGGCGCAGCTCAAGCGAGCCGCGGTAGCGGCGGCCGTCGAGCGCCAATCCCCCATCCGACTTGTCGGATGGGCGGATGATCAGTATCTCGCCGCGCAGCTTCTCGCGGCCGACGAGGAAGGCACCCGCCTGCCAGCGCACATCATACGACTGCCCCGCTGCCAGCGAGACAGACTTGCCCGCATCCGTGCGGGCCATTCCCTTGCCGGCGGCCGGACTGATGGTCACGCTCCCCTGCCCCGCGGCCAGCCCGATGCGCAGATCCGGCCCCTGTTTCGCAGGCTGGGCCGCTGTCACGGCGGCTTTATTCGCCTTCGGTGCGGCGGGTGCATGATGGCGGGCCATGGCCGGAGTGGCGGCGGACAGCACGAGTGCAGCGGCCAGCAGGGCCAACAAAAATCTTCGCATTCTAGACACTCCCTTCACGATTGCATGGACCCCTTCCGCCTCGGGGGCTTGGCACCTTCCCCAGAGGGGAAGGCTGCGCTTCATAGCGAGACTCCTGCTTTTAGGGGTTGCCGGCGGCTTCTCTTGCCGCGCGGGCTTCTCGTTCGAGGCGGGCGCGCTTCTTGGCTTTGTTCTCTTTCTTGCGCTGCTTGCGGATCTCGCGGGAGTAGCGCTCTTCTTCGCTGAAGATGCAGCCGCAGTAGGGCTGGCGGTAGAGGCCTAAATCGTGGCTGATGTCGATGCCCTCCTGCCAGCCGGGGCGGAAGTCTTCGTAGTGGAAGGCGACGCCGTATTTCTCGGCGAAGTGCTCGGCTGTGCGGCGCATCAGGTCGTGCTGCTGGTAGATGCTGTAGAAGAGCGTCGAGGTGAAGGCGTCGAAGCCGTGTTCCGCGGCAAAGCGGGCCGTCTCCTCGAGGCGCCAGGTGTAGCACATGGTGCAGCGGCCGTTCGGCAGGGCTTCTGCGGGCAGGGCTTTCTTGAGGAAGTCGCGCAGGCGGTAGTGCTCGTCGGCGTGGAATGCCATGCCGACTTTCTCGGCGAATTCCTTAGCGGTCTTTAAACGCATGTCCCACTCCTTGTAGGGGTGGATGTTGGGGTTGAAGAAATAACCGGTGGGCTCGATGCCCTCTTCCCGCAGTTTCTTGACGGGATAGCAGGAGCACGGGCCGCAGCACATATGGAGTAACAAATTCAAAGGGCTCACCTCTCTTATGGATTTCTGCTCACTTCTCGGGGTACGGGATGCCGAGGTGGCGGTAGCCGGCCTCGGTGACGACGCGGCCGC
>UMHV01017955.1_pt1 | contig 43762 bp, 37 predicted proteins | sample 1965621 | NCBI WGS metagenome assembly UMHV01 (sample SAMEA4836108, study PRJEB28245) | human gut metagenome | biome: gut microbiome; material: fecal sample | place: Denmark | collected 2008 | reverse complement strand
CCGTAAATATAAAACCCCCGGCTATGCCGGGGGATATTTATTTCATGCAGTGTATGGATTCTTTGTCAGTGGAACAAGCGCCCGAAGAGGTGCTTCTTCTCATTCGAGGCGATGTGGCGGACGCTGATCTCGTCGGCTCCGTTGAAGAAGATGTCGGGGTTGGCGATGCTCTCGACCCACTCCTCCGAGTAAATCGGCTTGTCCATGAGCAGGGAGCTGACCTTCTTGCGGATGACCTCGAGTGCGGCTGGATCATCCACATTGAGGGCGGCGGCGAGGAGCTGGCCAATCTTCTCCATGTCCTTTTCCTTCAGGGAACGCGTCGTCGGATTGAGGCTGGAGAGGCGCAGTACGGGGTGTGCGGGCCTGCGCTCTGCATCCGGCAGGCGTGCCGTCTTGATCATGAAGCCCGCGCGGTGCAGCTTCTGCTCGGTCTTCTGCGGGTCAGCATCTGGGGGCAATGCCGCGACGACGAGGTGGCAGTCTGTGCCGTCGCCCCAGATGGGGATGCCGTTCTCTTGCAGGGCTTTGCTCAGGGCACGCGCATTGGCGATGACCTGCTGCCCGTAGAGGCGGAAGGACGGCTCGGAAGCCTCGCGCAACGAGACGGCGAGGGCTGCGAGGCGGTTCTTGTGCAGGGCGGAATGACCGTTGTCGATGACGGAGCGCTCAATCGTCTCGGCCAGATCTTTCTTGCAGAGGATGATGGCGCCTTCAGGGCCCTGCAGCGAGTCATTCGTCGGGAAGGTCACGATGTCGGCGTCAGCGACGGGCGACGGCATGAGGCCTGCGGCAACGAGGCCGACGTTCTGGCCGATGTCGACCCAGAGCAGCGCGCCGGCCTCGTGCGTGACTTTCGCGAGGCGCTTCGTGTCGATGGCGAACGGGAAACTCGTCGGCGAGAAAATCACGATCTTGGGCTGGTGGCGTGCAATCTGCTCGTCGAGTTCCTTCCAGTCGATGTCGCGGTTCTCCCAGTCTGCTCCGAAGATGGAGAAGCGGTAGGAGAGGCCGTGGCAGAGCTCCTGTTTGCGGCCATTGAAGGAGAGGACGGGATTGCCGGATTTCAAGAGCGCCTTGAAGACGACGCGCGAGGCGGCGCTGATGCTGTCGAGGCGTACGATGGCGTGTTCCGCATGGAAGCACTTGAGCGCGCGCTCGACCGCCATGCGCTCAAAGCGCCCAGTGCGGCTGATGCCGTGGTAATCCGTGCTGACGTTGGCGAGGATGCTGCCCTCGAGGTAGGCGGCAAACGGTGATTCGGCATTGACGGTCGGGATCAGGGACATCGTGAAGCGCTGCTCCTCAATCTCGTCCTGGAATTCGGCAAATACTTCTTCATCGAGCTTCTTGAGCGTGCTCAGTAATTCTTCTCTGTCCATATAAGTACCTCACTTTTTGGTGGAATTATTTCGGCTGGTAGTGCACATCCGGCATCAGAACGGCCAGACGAGCGGGATGATGACCGTGCAGACAATCATCGAGACGAGGACGAGCGGCAGGCCGACCTTGACATAGTCCATGAAGTGGAACTTGCCAGGGCCGAGGATAAGTGTGTTCGGCGGCGTGGCGACCGGCGTCGTGAAGGCACAGGATGCGGCGATGCCGATGGCCATGAGCACGGGGAACGGCGAGACGCCGATCGACTGGGCAATCGAGATGCCGATTGGGGCGAGCAGCGCTGCGGCGGCCGTGTTCGACATGAACTGCGTGAGGCCGCAGGACAGAAGGAACAGCGCCATGACGATGATGAGCGGGGAGGCGTTGCTGCCGATGATGCCGACGACGCCGTTGGCGATCATCGCACCGGCTCCCGTCTTGTCCATGGCCTCTGCGAGCGGCAGCATGCCGGCGAACAGGAAGATGGTCGTCCAGTCGATGCCGCCGTATGCCTGCTTCTCGCTGAGGCAGCCCGTGATGACGCAGGCGAGTGCGCCGATGATGGCGGCCGTCTGCATCGGCACGTTGATTGTCTTCGAGAGTGCCATGGCGACGACGACGAGGATGAGGATGATGGCACAGATGGCCATCTTGCGCGTATCCTTCGGCAGGTCAGACGTCAGGTCGCTGAGGTTGCTGTCGATATGGCCGTGCGGGCAGAGCCGCCTGCCAATCGTCAGCATGTAGATGACGCCGGCGATCGAGAGCGGGATGCCAATCCAGGCGAATTCAAAGAAGCCAAAGGGCTGCAGGCCGCTGGCGGAGAGCGTTGCGCTCATGAGGATGTTCGGCGGCGTGCCGATCATCGTGATGGTGCCGCCGACATTGGCCGCGACGGCCAGGGCCATGAGCTGCGGTGAGACGGCGAGGCGCGCGACGGCGCAAATCTGCACGACGACCGGCAGCAGGCAGGCGACGGTCGCGGTGTTCGACGAGACAGAGGACAGGATGATCGTGACAATCATGATGGCGGCCATCAGGCGCTTCTCGCCCGTGCCTGCGGCATGGACGACGGTGATGCCGATGCGCTGGGCGAGGCCCGTCTGGAACATCGCGGCGCCGATGACGAACATGCCGGCGAAGAGTACGACGGTGGAATTCGACAGGCCGGAGAAAACCTGCTTCGGCGTCAGGACGCCGAGCAGGCCGAGGGCGATTGAGGCGCCCATTGCCGTGACGGCGAGCGGGATGAGCTCGGTCACGAAGAAAAAGGCTGCAACCCCGAGGACAATCAGGGTCAATACTGCTGGATCCATAAATAGACTCCCTTCTTTCTGAATGACTTCTGGTGCAGAGAACGGCATGGACTGCCATTTCTCATTATCGTTTATCTATTCGTCGCGTTTCTGCCGTTTTCCTTTCGACATGCCGAAAAAAAGGCTTGCTGTAATCGGATTTTGAAAATTTGTGTACTTTTGTGCAAGGGAAGCAGGAAGTCAGGCGTTCTTGAAAGAATAATTTAAGAAATAATCTGGGATTGAGAGAATGGAAGGAGCGTTCATGAGGATGAGGGTACTTGTCACAGGTGTAACGGGACAGCTTGGGCACGACTGTGTCCTGGAGCTGAGAGACAGAGGCATCGAAGTACAGGGGGTATCGAGCCGGGAATTCCCCCTGACGGATGTGGAGGCGATGCGCCGCTACATGGCTATCTACAGGCCGACCTGCGTCATCCACTGCGCAGCTTACACGGCGGTGGACCGGGCGGAAGATGATGAGGCGGCCTGCATGGCGGTCAATGCTGCTGGGTCGGCGGACCTAGCCAGGCTCTGCCGCGAATTCCACGCGAAGATGGTCTACATCAGCACGGATTACGTCTTCCCGGGTGACGGCACGACGCCGTATGAAACGGATGCGCCGAAGGGGCCGCTGAATGTCTACGGCAGATCGAAGCTTGCCGGCGAGGAAGCCGTCAGATCCGTGCTCAAGCGCAGTTTCATCGTGCGCATCTCGTGGGTCTTTGGCATCAATGGCAAGAACTTCATCCGCACGATGCTGCGCCTCGGCCAGTCCCATGAAAAGCTCACCGTCGTCGACGATCAGGTCGGCTCGCCGACGTACACGCGCGATCTTTCGGTGCTGCTTGCCGACATGATCCAGACGGAGCGCTACGGCGTCTATCATGCGACGAATGAGGGCTTTTGTTCGTGGGCCGAGCTGGCGGCAGAGGTGTTCCGCCAGGCTGGCATGCCGGTGGAGGTCGAGCCAGTGCCTTCCTCCGCTTACCCGACGCGCGCTGTGCGCCCACACAATTCCCGCATGAGCAAGAAGAGCCTCACGCAGGCGGGCTTTTCGCTCCTGCCGCGCTGGCAGGATGCGGTCGGGAGATATCTCATTGAACTCGGCACGATGAAAAATACGAAATGAATCATAGGATCAATAAAGACGGCCTGCTGACTATTTTGTCAACAGGCCGTCTTGGTCGTTAGGGGAGGCACAGCTCATGTTGGTGCTTATTTTGAGAGGGGCTGCGAGGAAATGCGACGTTGTTTTTAGAAGAAAATACGTACTTCGCCACGTACGAGACTCTTGGTAAGAGCCGTGTCCTCGACATTCTTACCATAGTAATAGCGCAGATGTGCGCGGATATTTTGTGCAGGAACATAGAATCCACCGAGTTCAACACCTTTATAATCACGGAAATGACCGGTATCGAGGTTGAGCTGGGTGAGTTCCGGGATGTTGGCATATTTCGTATAAATGCTCCAGGTGCCGGGCTGATCAAGTTTTATGCGGCGGTATTCCAGGGATCCGAACCAGCCCGTGTCTTTTGTATATTTGTTCGTGGTATCGGAAGCCTTGAGATAGTAACCTGTGAGAACCAGATTCTTGGCAATCGTGCTGCGGAAGCCGAGTGTGTAGATGTTGGGATTTTCACTGCCGCGCGTGACCTTGAATTTATCGTCGTGTATCTGATAGAAGGCACCGTAAAGCTTCGTAGCCTTGCTGGCCGGATAAGCAAGTTCTGCTGCCCCAAAATCAAAGGATTCTCCGCTGTTGAGGCTGGGCAGATTGCTGCTTGATACACGGGCTGCCGTGAGCGTCGTGCGCAGTTTGTTGCCGAAGGTGAATTTCCCACCGCTGATCGGGTTGTGCATCACGATGCCGCCATCCTGGCTGAAATTATCAATGCGGCCGAGCTGCGTATGGAATTTGCCGTACGTGCCATCTGCGAACATCGAGGCGAAATAGAGGTCGTACGTGTCGTCAGTCTTATCCTTGTTGAGATCGACAATCGTGTTGGTCTCCGTGACAACTTTCCAGTTCTTGTTGACCTGGGATTGGGAGATGAGGTCGAACCAGGCGCGGTTGACTTTGCTGCGCGTTGACTTGCCGGTGTGCTTATTCTTGACGAGCTGATTCTGCTCACGCAGGTACAGATACCCGGAGAATCTTGTCGTATCGGCATTGCGTTCGAGGTTGCCGATACGCACGCCGAGATTCTTCAATTCTTCCTGGTATTCTGCAGAAAGCTTATCGAGGAGATTCTGGTCAGCTGCCGGGATATTTTCCTTTGCCAGCGCACGAGCAATCACTTGTGCCATCTCATAGCGGGTCAGGACTTGATTTCCACGGAAACTTCCGTCGCCGTATCCCTCCAGTATGCCATCGGCGGCGAGCTGCGTCACGGCGTCGTAGGACCAGTGATCTTTCGGGACGTCCTGGAATGGGTTATTGGCAGCCAGAGCAGGGGCCGCGGTGATGCACATGAGGCCTGCAGCTAAAGCGAATATGGTTTTCTTCACAATAAAGACTCCTTTCCCAAGAAACACGGATAAAGGAAAAGAGTCTATAATAAGGTCTATATAAAGAATATGTCCATAAATGCAATTACAGTATAGCATAATCTTAAAATATGTCAAGCAAAAACAGGAGTACATCTGTCAATGATGCACTCCTGTCCTTTTATTTGGGCTGAAAATCTGGATTCATACGGTATTTCTTTGTCGGGCGGCCGCGTGTACTCAGGGATTCTTCGCCGACGCAGATGACGAGCCCGGCTGTGAGCAGATTCTTGATGATGCGGCGGGCGTTGCGGTCTGTGACACCCATCTGTTGGGCAATCTCGCTTGAGGTGAAGCCGTGACCGATTTTCTTGGCAATGGCTGAGATTCTCATGTAATTGCGTGTGCCGACGCCGACGGATTCCAGACGGCGCAGGATTTCCGGATCATCGAGAGAAGACGTGAATGTCAGGGAATGTTCGGTTCCCAGATTTTCCTGTATATTGCCGTTGATATCGATGGCGACGACATCCTGGCACGGGTCTTGCTGGTGACCGTACGACAGAGCGCGCCAGGCGTTGCGCTGGGCATCGAAAGCTGTATAACCAAAACCGATGCCGGCACTGGTTTCGATGTTGAGATTGAGACGGATATCCTCGATGGTTTCCCGGATTTTGCCTGCATTGCGCTCAATGACGCCGCGGGAAGCGAAAATCTCAAAGCGGCCATTGTCTTTCTCAGCCAGATAAGAGCCATGGAGTTTCTGGCAGAGTTCGAGGATCTTTTCCTTGAGATGAAGCATCTGCATCTGGAACTGCAGAGGACCAGAGGAAGCGAGCAGCAATTTTTCCATGTTTATTGTCTCGATGCGTGTCAGTGCAACTTCATTTTCAATCAGGTGCTGATGCATACGCCGTTCCTTGAGCTTCAGCAGGGCATTGCGGATGGTGAAGGTGCTGCCGTGCATCTGGATGACCGGGATATGAAGACGTTCCAGTGCTTGATGGACTTTCGTCGATGAGGTCAGGACCCGTTCAATCTTTCCGGCCTGCCATAGGGATACGTGGAATTTTACGACTGCGTGGATATTTTGATCAATATGCATGGAGTCGTAATACGTCAGATGGATCTGTTCGCAGGAAACTTGTGATTCTTTCATGGCGGTGAGCCAATCCTCCGAGGCAATTTCCGGCAGATCGATCGAGACACGCAAAGCGTTCACTTTGGACAATGCCAGACTTTGCAGCAGATAGCGGAAGATTTCCAGCCCGTTCAGGATACAAGAAACGGCAGGCATATCCTTGGGAAGATATGGTTTGGCATGTGCATAGGGCGTTTCACCGGAGAAAATCCAGCCTTCGATTTCTTCCTGCCCGTTTTGGATGATGTTGGGAATTTCACGGGTATCCTGGTAGCAGTAGGTCTTATAGATTGTTGTCTTGGTGTTGAATACGCTGGCAGCAACTTCCTGGATCTGTTTCAGTACATCTGGGGAGTTGCTGACGATGCCAAAGATTTTCATAGGGACACCTCGATTATTTTTTGAATAAAAGAAACAGAGCATGCGATTCTGTCTCTATTTAGATATATCATATTGATGCAGGAGAAACAAGAAGAGGTCGCGATATCTTTTTCTTATACGAGGCATTACGATAAACTATATCTATTTTTTGCCTGGATACTATTATTATTTCGTATTGTTTTATGCTATGATTGCCATTGACAAGGATAATAGCATTTTATAAAATAAAGACTAATAAAGGAATGTGTCTCTAATAGGCCTTATAAAGTCTGTCCATAAATGCATCGAAATGAAAGATTTGTTTCAGGGAGGACTTTTTATGATTATTGCAGGCATTATCCTGGTGGTCCTGACCTTTTGGGCCATTGTCAAGAATTATGAGACACGCGTCGTCCTCATGATGTCCGGTCTCATCATGTCGTTCATCGGCGGCAATATGCTGTCGTCGCTCAATGCGTTTTCCAAGGCTCTGATCAATGAAAGCTTGACACCTATCATCTGCGTGACCATGGGATTCAGCATGGTCCTCGATATGACGGGCTGCAGCAAGAATCTGGTCATGGCCATCACGAAAATCCTGCACCGGTTTAAGATCATCATCATCCCGGCGACGATCGTGCTGGTCTGGCTCATCAATATCTCGCTGCTCAGTGCTGCGGGCCTGGCGGCGGCAGTCGGTGCCATCCTCATCCCGACGCTCATCAAGCTCGGCGTCAAACCGGCCATGGCAGCCAGCACTGTCCTGCTCGGCACCTGGGGATCGAGCGTGAGCCCGGGCAATCCCTTTATCGTTCAGGTAGCAGATCTTGCACAGGAAGACCTCATGACCATCATCCAGGGATTTGCGCCCAAAGCCTTTATTTGTGTCATCGTCAGTGCCCTTATCCTGTTTGGCATCGCGATGATTACTAAAGAAGGCGTCATGAAAGAAACACCTGCTGAGGAACTGGCTGAGGCGGAAATGGAGCAGGAGGAGAAGATTAAGCCGCATTATGCTATCGTGCCGCTCGTGCCGATCATCATCCTCATCCTGGCCAGCCCGGCTGTACAGGTATTGCCGGCTATCTCCATCCCGAATGCCATGTTCCTTGGCACGGCGCTTTGCTTCCTGGTCACGCGCCCCAATGTACGTGATTTTGCCAATTCGTTCTTTAAAGGCGCGGGCAATGGCTTTGCGAGCATTGTCTGCTTGATTGCTGCAGCGGCTATGTTCATCCAGGGCATGAATGTGATGGGCTTGACGAAAGCGCTTATTGATGCCATGGCCAGCTCGGCAGCTCTTGCCAAGGTATCGGCTACCTTTGGCCCCTTTATCCTGGCTGCACTTTCTGGTTCGGGCAATGCCGCCGTCTTGGCCTTCAACGGTACGGTTACGCCGCATGCAGCGACGTTTGGTCTGCAGATTTCCGATATGGGTGCTGTTGTCCAGGCGGCTGGCAACCTTGGCCGCTGCATGTCGCCGGTAGCTGGTGTCAGCATTATTTGCGCGAAGATGGCTGGCGTTAATCCGATGGAACTTACCAAACGCAATGCCATTCCCTGCATCGTGGCGGGCATCGCCATGATGGTCCTGGTCTTGTTCTGAGCAGGATGGAGGAATGACGTTGTCGATGGAAGCAAATCGGAAAAGCTGGCTGCTGCTTGTCCTGATCTTTGTGGCTTGGGGCTTTGGTTACGTAGACAAGCAGGCCATCAATATTGCTGCAGTGCCGCTGCGCGAGGAACTTTCTCTGAGTACGGGGCAGATGGGCGCCGTCATGAGCAGCTTCTTCTTCATGTATTCGCTCATGACGCTGTCGGGCGGGTACCTAGCCAGCCACTTTGGCACGCGCCGTTCCCTTATTGGCATCGTGCTGCTCTGGACAATTTTTTCCTGTTTCACGGGGATGGCCGGGTCGTTCCTGATGCTTATCAGCGTGCGTTTCCTGCTCGGCTTCAGCCAGGGTGGTTTTGGCTCCATCACGTCGGTGGCCATTGCGGAACTCTTCCCGCCGGAGATGCGCGGGCGTGCCAAGACTTTCCAGGTATCAGCCGGTTCCATGGGCGTGGCTTTCGGCGCTCTGTTCTGTGCGGTGTCGACCGCCTGGTTTGGCTGGCGTTTCATGTTTTTCTTCTTTGGCTTCATGGGACTCATCATCACGATGCTGCTGGCAAAGTTCTATCATACGAATCCTGTGGCTGAGGGGGAACAAGGTATTTCACAGGTAGGACTCGGCACGATGCTGGGCAATCCCTTTATCTTGAAGCTGGCTTTTATCCAATTCGGTCTCGGCGTTTTCATCTGGGGGCTCAATGCCTGGCTGCCGTCCTATTGGCTTGAGGTCAAGGGACTCGATATGGTTCATATGGGGACACTCTCGATGGTCCCGTGGCTCGTGTCCTTTGTCCTGATGAATTTCAGCAGTTATCTTTTGGAAACGCGTTTCCGGCATAGCCAGAAGGTCTTGCTCACGGCTTCGCTGCTCTTCGGCGCTGTCCTCATGTACGCGATGCTGCGAGCTGACAGCGTGGCGGCAGGGTTCTCGCTGCTGACGGTTGTCACGGTACTCATGAGCATTGCTTCAGCCACCGTCTACATGATGCCGATGCAGTGGATGTCGGCACATGAGGTCGGGACGGCAACGGGTGTGATCATCTTCGGGCAACAGCTGGCTGGCGTTGTGGCACCAGTCATTATGGGATATCTGATTTCCCTGTTCCATGGATCCTATGATGCCGTATTTGGCTTTGTGATCCTTGTCATCCTTTTGGGGGCGGGTACAGCTCTGTCCATAAAGGGAAAATGACGATTCAACAAATTACTTATTGATTCAAGTTTGTATATATGAAGAAAGGCAGGCGTATATCATGGAATTACGCGATGAGATCAAGCAGCTTATCGAGCAAAAGAAAGACGTATTCTTCGCGGTCAGTGATGAAATCTGGGGTTATGCTGAGACCCGTTTCGAAGAGTTCCAGTCTGCGGCATGCATTGAAGCCGTTCTGGAGAAGGAAGGATTTACGGTCAAGAAAGATCTGGCTGATATGAAGACGGCTTTTATCGGCGAATACGGCCAGGGGAAACCGGTCATCGGCATCCTTGGTGAATACGACGCTCTTTACGGCTTGAGCCAGCAGGCCGGTGTAGCCAAGCCGGAACCCGTGACGGAAGGTGGCAAGGGACATGGCTGCGGCCATAATATCCTCGGTGCATCGGCACTGGCTGCTGCTGTTGCTGTCAAGGATTATCTCAAAGCTCATGATATCCCGGGGACGATCCGTTACTATGGATGCCCCGGTGAAGAGAGCGGCTCCGGCAAGGCATACATGGCCAGAGCCGGGCTGTTCCGCGATGTCGATGTGGCTCTGACCTGTCATCCGAGCTATGAGAACAGCATTACGGGGTATAATTTCTTGGCGACGCTGCAGGTCTGCTTCAAGTTCCATGGCAAGAGCGCACATGCCGGTGCCTGCCCGCATCTGGGGCGCAGCGCACTCGATGCTGTCGAACTCATGAATGTCGGTGCCAATTTCCTGCGCGAGCATGTCATCCAGGAAGCGCGTATCCACTATGCCATCACCAACAGCGGTGGTTCTTCGCCAAACGTCGTTCAGTCGGAAGCTGCTGTACTCTATCAGATCCGTACGCCGCAACTGCCTCAGGCCAATGATATCTACAAGCGTGTTGTCAAGATTGCCCAAGGTGCAGCACTCATGACGGAAACGCAGCTGGAAGTCGTCTTTGACCGCGGCAGCTCCAATATCATCCCGAACCGTCATCTCGAAACGCTCGCGCATGACTGCATGATGGCATACGGTCCGGAACCCATTACGGAAGAGGACCTGGCCTTTGCTCAGGAAATCGAGGATTCGCTCGTGGGCAGCGACCGTACGTACAGTCAGGACATGCTCGATATGATCTATGGCCCAGTCAAGGGAAGAGAACTCGGCAAGCTCATTGCAGGCAAGCTGATCATGGATACCGTTTACCCTTATACGCCGACGGAAACGCCAATCGCGGCCAGCACCGATGTGGGCGATGTCAGCTGGAATGTGCCGGTGGTACAGGTACTGACCAACTGTTATGCCAATAATACGCCAAACCATTCCTGGCAGCAGGTGGCTCAGGGAAAATCACCGCTTGCCCACAAGGGGTTGCTGCTGGCTGGCAAGACCATGGCTCTGGCAGCTGTGCGCCTGATGCAGGAGCCAGAACTCGTCAAGGGCATCCGTGATGAATTCAAGGAACGCATGCAGGGGAAGGAATACGTCTGCCCCATCCCACCAGAAGTCAAGCCGGCACCGCATCGCTGATGGCAGTCCTAGACCCGGGAATTGGTGATTTTCATATTAATATGGAATGGAAGGCAATATGATGGAAGAAATCATGAAAGAGCTCATGCAGGATAAGCGGGTTCGGAAGGCTCTGGCTTATCTGCAGGAAGATCAGGAACAGATGATGGAGGATTTGCTGGAACTCGTGCAGATTCCAGCGTTTTCCAATCATGAACGCAAAAAGGCGGAAGCCATGCGCGATAAGTTTACAGCTTTAGGCATGCAGGATGTCCATATGGATGAGGTGGACAATGTATTTGGTACACTGCCAGGTGCGGGTGAGGGACCGAAAATCATGATGGCAGCCCATACCGATACGGTCTTCCCGCTCGATACGCCGCTTGTACCACAGCAAAAGGATGGTGTCTGGTATGCTCCGGGCATCAACGATGATACGCACGGTCTCGCGGATCTTTTGACGATGATCCGCGCCATCAAAGCATCGGGGCTGGTATTTGCTGGAGATGTTGTTTTTTGTGCCAATGTGGGAGAGGAAGGTCTAGGGGATCTGCGCGGCGTCAAGCATATCTTCCGGCAGCCTAATGATATTGCAGCATTTATTTCTCTCGATACGCCGACCTTGGGCGGGATTGTGCATCGCGCGACAGGCAGTTCCCGTTACCGTATGATCTTCCGTGGTCCTGGCGGACACAGCTTTGCAGATTTCGGTCGTCCCAGTGCCATCCATGCCATGGGACGTGCTATTGCGAAAATTGCAGATTTTCGTGTGCCGGAAACACCGAAAACGACCTTTAATGCAGGAGTCGTGAATGGAGGGACTTCGGTCAACACGATAGCAGCTGAGAGCAGCTTCCTGCTGGATATCCGCTCGGACAGCCCAGAAGAACTCGCCCGGCTGGAAGGAGAAGCAAGAGCAGCTGTCCAGGCGGCTGTGGAGGAGGAAAATCGTCGTGGTACGCAGCAGGGAGCAGTAGCGGTGGAAATCCAGCAGGTTGGTTCTCGTCCGGCCGGTACGCAGGCTGACGATTGCCAGATCGTGCGCATTGCTCAGACGGCCTGCCGGGCGCTTGGCATTGAGCCGGAGCTGCGGGATGAAACGAGTACGGATGCCAATATTCCCATTTCCCTCGGCATCCCCGCACTCAGCGTAGGCCGCGGCGGCAGGGAAGGCGGCGCGCATACGGCAGGGGAATGGTTTGACCCGACGGAAGCCTGGCTTGGTCCACAGAAGGATCTTTTGATGCTGCTCCTGATGGCAGGCCTGCAGGATGTTACACCTGCTCAGATGCCAAAGCGATGAAAGGAAAAGAGGGAATATATATGGATATCAATCAGGAAATAAAGGATATGGCGGAGCATTTGTATCCGGAAATGGTCAAGCGCCGCCGGGATTTGCATCGTCATCCCGAGGCTGGCTGGACGGAGTTCAGGACGGCTAGCATGGTCATCCATGAGCTGGAAGCTCTTGGTTATGAGGTTCACTTTGGCAAGGAAGTCATCGATGGCAGCCAGCAGATGGGATTGCCTGACAAGGAGGTACTGGCTTCCTGCATGGAGCGGGCCGTGGAAGAAGGTGCTGATGAAAATCTCGTGGCTGCCATGGCCGGTGGCAAGACCGGCGTCGTCGGCATCCTGCATACGGGACGTCCCGGCAAGACTGTAGCGCTGCGTTTTGATATGGACTGCAATGAAGTGGAAGAAGCTAGCGATGAGAAGCACCGCCCGTATCGCGAAGGGTTCTTCAGCCTCCATCCGGGGTGCATGCATGCCTGCGGACATGATGGGCATACAACGGCGGGCCTGGCTATCGCCAAGATCCTTTCAAGTCTCAAGGATGAACTCGTGGGAACTATCAAGTTCATCTTCCAGCCGGCTGAAGAAGGCGTGCGCGGTGCGCGGGCCATGGTGACGAAAGGGATTATCGATGATGCGGATTATCTGCTCGGTGCGCATCTCATGATGCCGCCAGTTGGCTTTCTTGGTTATGATGTCCGAGGATTTCTTGCCACGACGAAATTCGATGCGGATTTCACGGGGGTACCGGCACATGCAGGCGGCACGCCAGAATGCGGCAAGAATGCCCTGCTCGCTGCAGCCAATGCAGCCATCAATATCCAGGGCATCACACGTCACAGCAAGGGTGTGACGCGCATCAATGTCGGTGTGCTGAATGCCGGCACTGGACGCAATGTCATTCCTGCACATGCGCACATGGAAGTTGAAACGCGCGGTGCGACGACGGAGGTCAACGATTTTGTCCAGAAGCGTGCGGAGGAAATCCTCAAAGGCGCAGCCATGATGTATGAGGTCAAGGTCCAGTTCATCCAGACCGGCGGCGCTGCCAGCGGCAACAATTCTCCAGATCTTTCTCAGCGTGTCAAGAAGACGGCTGAGAGGCTTGGCATCTTCAACCGCTTGGAAAAAGTACATGATATCGGCGGCAGTGAGGACTGTTCTTATTTTATGGAACGCGTGCAGAAGCATGGCGGCCAGGCAGCGTATCTGGTCATCGGCGGCTCGCTGGCCGCTGTCAATCACAATAACTATTTTGATTTTGACGAACGGGCTCTGGTCCTGGAAGCTCAGCTGCTGTCCACCGTTGTCTGTGAACTGGTGAAGGGATGATGGCTATGTCAGACTCCATGATCTTGCAGGATATGTATTTCACTACGCCGGAGATGAAGCATATTTTTGGCGACCGGAACCGCATCCAGAAACAGATGGACTGTGAGGCTGCTCTTGCTGATGTTGAGGCGGAGCTTGGCATCATCCCGCGAGAGATGGCTGATGAGATCATGCGCTGCTCTCAAGTGGATTTGATTGACATTGAGGCACTCCAGGCGGATTTTGTGCGCACCGGTCATCCATTCGTCCCGCTTGTCCATGCATATAAGAAAATTTGCCAGCATCAAGCGGGGGAATATGTGCATTGGGGGGCGACGACACAGGATATTCTCGATACGGGGACGACGCTGCAGCTCAAGGAAGCCTATGAACTCCTCATGAAGCGTTTTGAGGAGCTTTATGCGGTGACAGCCGAAGCGGCGTACCGTTATAAAGATCTCGTCATGGTCGGACGCACGAATGGGCAACAGGCTTTGCCCATCACGCTTGGCTATAAAATCGCTGTATGGGGGTTTGAGCTTCGCGAGAATATCGATCGTCTCCATGAATGCAGCACTCGTGCTTTCCGCGGTCAGCTGGCCGGTGCTGTCGGGACGATGGCTTCTTTTGGGACACAGGGCCTCGAGGTGCAGGCCCGTTTTTTGCAGAAGCTCGGCCTTTCGATCCCGCCGATTGCCTGGTCTGTTTCCCGCCATCATTATGCGGAACTCATGAATGATTTTGCGCTCATGGCTGCGACCATGGGCAAGATCGGAACAGAAGTCTATGCCCTGCAGAAATCAGAGATCGGTGAGGTGGAAGAAGTACAGGGGGAGGGGAGTGTCGGTTCTTCGACGATGCCTCATAAGCGCAATCCTTTCCGTGCGATGGAACTTTCGACGAATGCACGCCTGGTTCGCGGATGTGCAGCTACGTTGATGGAGTGTTTGGAACTCGAACACGAACGCGATCCCCGGGGGGCTTCGGCAGAAATCCCGATTTTCACGCAGATTTGCTCTCTTGTCCATGCTTCCGTCGAGCGGGCAATCGGTCTTGTCAAGCATTTGCATGTATATCCTGCGCATATGCAGCGGAATCTTGACTGCCTGCACGGCCTGATTTTTTCGGAGGCCGTGATGATGCAACTCGGCAAGAGTATGGGCCGTCAGACGGCTCATGCCATTGTCCATGAGCTTTCCATGCGGGCGTTTCAGCAGGAATGCAGTCTGGGCGAGCTGCTGAAGCAGGATCCCCGGGTTCAGCAGCATTTATCTGCGGAGAATATTGATGCCATCATGCAGCCGGAACACTATATCGGCTTGGCACCTCTTTTTGCTGAGAGGATCAAACAGCAAAAGGATGCGTACTTTTCTGCGCTGAAACATGATAAATAAGCGGTTTTGTTCTTGTTGCGTGTACATGTACTTTAGATGTACACGCTTTTTCTTTTTGCTGCATATATAGTGCGCCTGGAATATACAAAAAAGATAAAAAGGTCTTGCATCCTTGTAATGTTTAGTGTATACTAACACATGTATTCTTGAGAGAAACGGTTTTATTTTTCGAGGGGGATTCATATGTTTCATAGAATCGGAAAGAAATACCGCGAGACCGCACTCATCAAACTCATTGTGCTGGGTCTCGTAATCGGTATCTTCATTGCGGTGGCTGTACCTGCGGCCGTTCCTGCCGTCTCGGTGCTCGGCGATCTCTTTGTCCGTGCCCTCAAGGGCATCGCACCGGTCCTCGTCTTCGTGCTCGTCATGAATGCTCTGGCTCAGAAGAATTCCGATGCCAGCGCTTCGATGAAGCCGATCGTGCGTCTCTACGTCTTCGCGACGTTCTGCGCCTCACTTGTTGCCGTCGCATACTCGTTTGCGTTCCCGACGGTCCTGCACCTGCAGGTTGCCGATGCGCAGCTCGCGCCGCCGTCCGGCATTGTCGAGGTCCTGCACAACCTGATCCTCTCGGTCGTCGACAACCCGATCCACGCGCTGGCCAATGCCAACTACATCGGCATCCTCGGCTGGGCTTGCCTGGCTGGCATCGCGCTCCATGCGGCCAGTGACACGACGAAGAACATGCTCAACGACTTCGCGAAGACGGTCACGAAGATCGTGCAGTGGGTCATCCGCTTTGCACCGTTCGGCATCATGGGCCTCGTGGCCAATGCCATTGGCACGAATGGTCTCGGTGCACTGCTCGGCTACGTCCAGATCCTCGGCGTCCTGCTCGCGGCGTTCTTCACGGTCGCACTGGTCATGAATCCGCTGATCGTCTACCTGCACATTCACCGCAATCCGTATCCGCTCGTCTGGACGACGCTCAAGGAGAGCGGCCTCTACGCCTTCTTCACGAGAAGCTCTGCGGCCAACATCCCGGTCAATCTCGCACTCTGCGAGCGCCTCGGCCTCGATGAGGACACGTACTCGATCTCCATCCCGCTCGGCGCGACAATCAACATGAGCGGCGCGGCCATCACGATTGCCGTCCTCTCGCTCGCCGCAGCGCACACGCTCGGCATCAGCGTCGACCTGCCGACGGCACTCCTTCTCTGCCTCGTCTCGACTGTCGGTGCCTGCGGCGCCTCGGGTGTGGCTGGCGGTTCCCTGCTGCTGATCCCTGTCGCCTGTGCATCGTTCGGCATCGGCAATGACATCGCCATGCAGGTCGTCGGCGTCGGCTTCATCATCGGCGTCATCCAGGATGCCTGTGAGACGGCCCTCAACAGCTCGACGGACGTGCTCTTCACGGCGACGGCTGAATTCGCACAGCGCGCCAAGGAAGGCAAGCTGCGCAATGAGGACATGGTTTCGCACAACAACTGATTTTACGACATAAAAAATGCGGTCCAGCTTTGCTGGATCGCATTTTTGCTGTATAGAGGCGATCATTTGCGGATGATCAGCGCCATGAAGACGAGATCTTCTGTCTTGGATGTATTCTTGATGCCGTGCTGCTCGCCGTCCGGGCAGAACGTCGTCGCACCGGCACCAATCTCGACTTCCTTGCCGTTGTCGTTGTAGAGCGCATGGCCGGAGAGAATGTGATACGTCTCCGTGTTGCCGACGTGCTGGTGGACGCCGATGCCGCAGAGTGGCGGCACAATGACCTTTGCGTACATGTCGCACTTGCCGTCGAGTTCTTTAGGTGTCAGGAGTTTGACGATCGTGATCGTGCCAATGCCTTTTTCTGCCTGTCCCGGTGCTGGTTCAATGAATGCCATGGTAAAATCTCCTTTTCGCTGTTCGAGCCTTGCCGCAGGGCGGCAAGTTTGTTACAATGGATATACAATTTATAGGTTCTAGATAAATGCGGGGATTCCTCTATGAAGATGGGATTTGCGCTTTATTTTTTTGGAGGATGCGATATGGTTTATCTCTTGAAATTCGGGGCCAGCTGGGTACTGCCACCTGGCATCTTCATCCTGGCGCTCTTTGTCTTGTCCTGGTGGCTCTTTAAGAAGCGCGGCGAGAAGCGTGCGGCGGCCGTCCTGTTCGCGCTGACCTTTGCCTTCTACCTGCTCTGCACGGGCTTTGTCGCCGAGAAGACGATGGGCTGGCTGGAATCTGCTTACCAGCCGCCGGAGCAGGCGTCGGGCGATGTCATCATCATGCTAGGCGGCGGCGCCTACAGCGACACGCCGGATGTCGACGGCACGGGGACGCTCTGCGCAAGCCCTGCGAGCCGCCTCTTGACGGCCGTGCGCCTGCAGCGTCAGCTCGGCGTGCCGATCCTGCTGTCGGGCGGCCAGGTCTACGAGGACACGGGCGCGGAGGCGAAGATCGCCAAGCGCGTGCTCATGAGCCTCGGCGTGCCGGAGGAGAAGATACTGACGGAGACGAAGAGCATCAACACGAGTCAGAATGCCCGCTTCTCAGCTGAGATCCTGCGCGAGAACGGCCTCTCGCACCCGATACTCGTGACGAGCGCCTTCCACATGAAGCGCTCGGTGCTCAACTTCCAGAAGCAGGGCGTGGCCGTCGAGCCGTTCCCGACAGACTACCTGGTCGCGCACCATCCTGTATTCCACTACACGAAGCTGCGCCCGCAGACAGAGGCGCTCCTAGACAATGTGACGGTGCTGCAGGAGACACTGCGCACCTTTGTGACGAGGTATATCGAATGACAAAGAACTTGACAGAAGGATCGCCGGCCAAGCTGATCTTCTTCTTCACCATGCCGCTGATTGCGGGCAATATCTTCCAGCAGCTCTACGCCTTTGTCGACACCTTGATCGTCGGCCGCTTCCTCGGCGTCAATGCCCTGGCGGCCGTCGGCTGCACGGGCGCCCTGATGTTTTTGATGCTCGGCTTCGTCATAGGCTTCTCGACAGGGCTCTCCATCTACACGGGCCAGCGCTTCGGCGCGCGCGACGAGGAGGGTGTGCGCCGAAGCGCTGCGGCCTGTGCCGTGCTCTCTCTCCTGGCCTCAATCGTCCTGACGACCGTCGGCGTGCTGCTCTGCCGCCAGCTCCTAGTCTGGATGCAGACGCCGGCGGAGATCCTCGACGGGGCCTATTCCTTCATCAGCCTCGTCTACGCAGGCATCGGCCTCTTCGTATTCTACCAGACGCAGACGAATCTCATCCGCGCGCTCGGCGACAGCAAGACGCCGACCGTGCTGCTCGCCTGTGGGCTCACGCTCAACATCATCTTCGAGCCGATCGCGATCCTCGTCTTCGGCTGGGGCATCCCGGGCGCAGCGCTCGCGACACTCGCCTCGCAGGTCTGCGGCAACCTGCTCTGCCTCTTCTTCATCCTGCGCAAGGTGCCTGCGCTGCGCACGCACCGGAAGGACTGGTGTCCGGACTTCAAGCTCTACTGGGAACACCTGCGCATCGCCCTGCCGATGGGGTTCCAGTCGAGCATCATCGCGATTGGCGCCGTCATCCTGCAGGTTGCGCTCAATGACCTCGGCCCTACGGCCGTTGCGGCCTATGCAGCAGCCCAGAAGATCGAGTCCATCGCGATGATGCCGATGATGTCGTTCGGCATCGCGATGTCGGCCTACACGGCACAGAACTACGGCGCGCGCAAGTTCGAGCGCATCGGCGAGGGGGTGCGCAAGTGCTGCTACATGTCCGTGACGTTTGCCGTGCTTGCCGGCGCGGGGCTCATCTTCTTCGGCCCTTCGCTCATGCGCCTCTTTGTCGGCGATGGGGCGCAGCAGGTCATCGACTTCGGCCACGAGTACCTGATTGTCAACGGCTCGTGCTACTGGATCCTTTCCTTCCTCTTCATCTTCCGCTACACGCTGCAGGGCCTCGGCCAGAGCGTCGTGCCGACGATCGCGGGCATCATGGAGCTCTTGATGCGCACGGCGGCAGCGCTCTTCCTCTGCGGCTGGCTCGGCTACCTCGGCGCCTGCCTCGCCAACCCGATGGCCTGGATCGGCTCCTGCGTTCCTCTGGCCATCGCTTTCTACTGGACGCACCGGAGCTTCAAGAAAAAATATCATCTCGCCTGAGCCTTTTTGTAGGATTTGCAGGATTCAGGCAATTTCTGTCGAAAAAGAACTACAACAATAAATCACAACATCACAATGACAGTGATTGCTGAAAAGGGATTCAGGAAGGGATGGATTCAATATGTATCAGGATGAGTACAAACGCTGGGCAGCTGCCGATCTCGTGGACTTCGATCTGAACAAGGAACTCAATGACATCGCCGGTGATGATGAGGCCATCAAGGACCGCTTCGCCGTCGCTTTGGAGTTCGGCACGGCCGGCCTGCGCGGCGTGCTCGGCGCCGGTACGAACCGCATGAACATCTGGGTCGTTCGCCAGGCTACGCAGGGCGTTGCCGACTGGGTCAAGACGCAGGGCGGCACGCAGACCGTCGCCATCAGCTACGACAGCCGTCTCAAGGGCTGGAACTTCGCGCGCGAGGCCGCCGGCGTCCTCGCGGCAAATGACATCCACGTGCGCCTCTACGAGGAGCTCATGCCGGTACCGGCCCTGAGCTTTGCGACGCGCTACTACCACTGCAACGCCGGCATCATGATCACGGCTTCGCACAACCCGGCGCAGTACAACGGCTACAAGGCATACGGCCCGGACGGCTGCCAGATGACAGATGATGCGGCCGCTGTTGTCTACGCGTCCATCCAGAAGACGGATGTGCTGACGGGCGCAAAGCACATGAGTTTTGCCGAGGGCGTCGAGAAGGGCCTGATCCAGTTCGTCGGCGAGGACTGCAAAGATGCCTTCTACAAGGCTATCGAGGCGCGCCAGGTCCGCCCGGGCCTCGCGAAGACGGCTGGCCTCAAGCTCGTCTACTCGCCGCTCAACGGCACGGGCCTCGTGCCAGTCACGCGCGTGCTCAAGGACATCGGCATCACGGACATCACGATCGTGCCGGAGCAGGAGTACCCGAACGGCTACTTCACGACCTGCAGTTACCCGAATCCGGAGATCTTTGCGGCACTTGAGAAAGGCCTTGAGCTCGCGAAGAAGGAGCAGGCTGACCTCATGCTCGCGACGGACCCGGATGCTGACCGCGTCGGCATCGCGATGAAGTGCGCTGACGGCAGCTACGAGCTCGTCTCGGGCAACGAGATGGGTGTCCTGTTGCTCGACTACATCTGCCAGGGCCGCATCGAGAAGGGCACGATGCCGAAGAACCCGGTGGCTGTCATGTCCATCGTCTCGACGCCTCTTGCTGACAAGGTCGCCGAGCATTACGGCGTGGAGCTCCGCCACGTGCTGACGGGCTTCAAGTGGATCGGCGACCAGATTGCACAGCTTGAGGCAGCTGGCGAGACGGATCGCTTCATCTTCGGCTTCGAGGAGAGCTACGGCTACCTCGCCGGCCCGTACGTCCGCGACAAGGATGCCGTCGTCTCCTCGATGCTGATCTGCGAGATGGCAGCTTATTACCGCTCCATCGGCTCGTCGATCAAGCAGCGCCTTGAAGAGATCTATCAGCAGTATGGCCGCTACTACAACAAGGTCGATGCCTTCTCGTTCCCGGGCCTCTCGGGCATGGACAAGATGAAGGGCATCATGGTCAGCCTGCGCCAGAACCCGCCGACGGAGTTTGCCGGCAAGAAGGTCGTCGAGACGATTGACTACGCAGAGCCGGAGAAGACGGGGCTGCCGAAGGCAAACGTGCTCATTTACAAGCTCGATGACGGCTCGACGGTTGTCGTCCGCCCGTCCGGCACGGAGCCGAAGATCAAGACGTACTTCACGACGCTCGGCAAGGACCTCGCAGAGGCACAGGCCGAGAAGGAGAAGCTCGCAGAGGCCGTCAAGCCTCTCTTAGCCTGACTTTCACAGAAGAGAATAGTTCACAGAATAAGGGATACATGGTATAATGGAATCGTATGGAATAAGCGATCTGCTGCCAGTATCCCTTCCGTATTCCTGAGCAAATGGCCGCGGTGAGAGAACCTGCAGCAGAACAAGAAGAGGAGTGTTAGAACATGAGTTTAAAGCTGAAATCCGGTTTTACGTTCGACTACGACAATCTTTACGGTGAAGGCAAAGTCACGGAAGCGGACCTCAAATCCTACGAGGAAGACCTCAAGAAGGCGCATGAGGCGATGAAGGTCATGCGCGAGACGGGCTTCATCCGTGCGCATCTCTCGAAGGACGGCGAACCGGAGAAGGTACTGTTCTCTCAGACGCCGTACGTTGAGGAAGGCCACATCAACAGCCCGAGCTCGCTGAAGCGCCTGCAGGAACTGACGGACCACGTCAAGGGGAATGTCGACGTCGTCGTCTCGATGGGCATCGGCGGTTCCTACCTCGGCAACAAGGTCCTCTTCGACGTGCAGTGCGGTGCATACTGGAATGAACTCACGAAGGAAGAGCGCAACGGTTTCCCGAAGGTCTACTTCAGCGGCAACAACATCGATCCGCGCAGCACGGGTGATCTCATCCATCATCTCGAAGATGAGTCCAAGATCCTCCAGTATCACGAAAAGCGCAACCTCAAGGTCCTGCTGCTCGTCATCTCGAAGTCCGGCGGTACGCTCGACACGATGTCGAACTTCATGGTCGTCTATGACGCCCTGCAGAAATACCCGGGCATCGACGTCGAAGTCATCGCGGTCACGGACCCGAACATGGAGAAGCAGACGCTCCTCAAGAAGCTGGCCATCGAGAAGGGCTGGCCGCAGTTTGCTGTACCGGACGGTGTCGGCGGACGCTTCACGGTCTTCACGGAAGTCGGCCTGACGCTGGCTGCCTGCATCGGCTTTGACATCAAGAGCTTCCTCGACGGTGCCAAGGACATGGACAAGGCTTGCCAGAACGATGATATCTGGCAGAACCCGGCTATGCTCAACGCAGCGCTGAAGTTCGCTGCCTCGGAGAAGCACGGTCGCGACATCGAGGTCATGATGCCGTACGGCGATTACCTCAAGTCCGTATCCGAGTGGTACATCCAGCTGCTTGCAGAATCCCTCGGCAAGCAGTTCAACAAAGAGGGCAAGGAAGTCTGCTACGGCCGCACGCCGCTCGTCGCTGTCGGCACGACGGACATGCACTCCCAGACGCAGCAGCATCAGGAAGGCAAGCTCAACAAGGTCGTTCAGTTTGTCAAGATCGAGAAGTGGGCGAATGACCTCGTGATCCCGAACACCTTCCCAGAGGCCAAGAAGCTGGCTGACGTCTCCGGCGTCACGATGAGCGAGGCTCTCGAGGTTGCCCGTCAGTCGAATGCCGATGCACTCGCTTCGAACAAGCGCTATAATGCATGCTTCGCACTGCCGGAGCTCAATGCCTACCACCTCGGCGAACTCCTCTACATGCTCGCGATGAGCGTTGCTTATGAGGGCGAACTCGCAGATGTCGATGCCTTCAACCAGCCGGGCGTCGAGTCCTACAAGCGCATCATGGGACCGAAGCTCCAGGCACTCAAGGCTGCTAAAGCTGCAAAATAATCCATAGCATATACCCGAGGCTTATCTGTGGCAGTACACAGACGCAGTCAAAGGCGCAGGAAAGGCTCTGTCCGTTTGGCAGAGCCTTTCTTCGTATAAAATGAAATCAGAATAATGTAAATATAATAATATAAGGGGAGGGATGCTGATGCATGTGACGCCAAAGCGGATTGCCTTTGCAGCTGTGGCCGCTGTACTGCTGGCAGCGGTGCTGTTCTGGCAGGGCGCAGCCGATGGGATGGATCAGGAACTGCCGGAGACGGCCGCGGAGAGCGGCAGTGCGCCCGCAAGGGCGGAGAAGGGCCGGGATGGCGCGCGCTACGAGAAGATTCGCGGCATGGAGAGCCAGGTGGCAGTCGAAGACCTGCGCAATCCCTTCTCGCCTGGGCACGAGAAACGCGGCGAAGCGGCGGCCGTGCCTGTGAAAGCCGCGCAGAAGGCGGAATCTGCCCAAAATGTGCAGCAGCCCGCGCCGCCCGCCCGAGCGTCTATGAGGGCGGAGGCGGCTCCAGAGATGCCCGTCTCCGCGCCTGAGCCTGTACTGGCACTTCGAGGCATCGTGCAGGGCGCGGAGCCGCTCGTCATCCTCTCGGACGGCGCGCAGAGCCGATCCCTGACCGTCGGCGAGCACTTCTTCGGCTACGAGGTCGTCGAGATCGGCAGGGCGGGTGTGCGGCTTTGCGGCCCAGACGGTGAAATCTGGCTGCCAATGGCTTCATTCCATTCGGATGGAGAAGCTGCCGGACAAGATGACAGGATAGAGACGCGTTAGCACAAGATGCGTAAAAGAGAAGAGGAAAGGAGGCAGCCGATGACGGTCAACTGGACAAAGAGGATAGGGAGGGTAATGTTCGGCACGGTATTGCTCGGGTGCTTTTTGACAGGCGGCGTGGAGGCCGCACCCATCGAGATGCAGGTCGTCGAGGGCGATGTGCGCTCCGTGCTCATGTCGCTGGCGCGTGCGGGCCACGAGAACATCGTGCTCGATGACAGCGTTGCGGGGACGGTGACGCTCCATGTGACAGAGGAGCCGACGAAACTCCTGCGCATGGTCGCCGCTTCGAAGGGGCTCGTGCTCGTCAAGGAGGGCACGACGTACCTCGTGACGACGGCCGCGCGGGCAGACGGCCTCAGGAGCGTGCACGTCTACCCCGTGCGCCATGCCGATCCCGCTGACATCGCGCGTGCGGCGGAGCTCTCGCTGCGCAGCGCGGCTGACAAGGCGGATGCGCAGCAGGAAGGCGCGGGCGGCAGTGCGCGCCGCGTCCTCGTCGATAGCGCGACGAATTCTGTGCTGTTTTACGGCACGGCGGCAGAGGCGGCGGGTGTAGCAGAGGTCGTGCGCCATCTCGACTGCAAGCCGCAGCAGGTATCGCTTGAAGCAAAGGTCGTAGCGCTCTCAAAGGATGCGTCCAAGAAACTCGGCGTCGAGTGGCAGTGGTCATCGCTGCCGCAATATCCAGACTTCGAGACGACGTACCGCCACAAGGGCACGGACCATGAAGTGCAGGAAAAGGAGATCAAGCGCCACACGCAGGACGGAACGGTGCCGGGCATCATCCAGTTCGGACGCGGCCCGGAGGGGGTGCCGTTCGAGTTCTACTACAGCGCGACAATACAGGCGCTCGTGACGCAGGGCAAGGCCAAGATGCTCGCGCGGCCGAATATCACGACGGTACAGGGCCGGGAGGCGCTTATCAACATCGGCGGCGAGGTCCCTGTGCCGACGCAGTCGGTGACGAACAGCACGACGACGACGACGTACACCTACCGCCAGGCCGGCATCATCCTGCGCTGTACGCCGCGCATCCACGAGGACGGCCGCATCACGGCGACGGTGCACACGGAGGTCAGTTCGCCGCTGTACGTCGAGGACATCAAGGCCTACCGCTTCCAGAACCGCAGTGCCGACACGACGGTCAGCCTGCGCGACGGCGAGACGATGGTCATCGGCGGCCTGATCGGCAGCGATGAATCGAGGACGCTGTCGAAGATCCCATTCCTCGGCGATCTGCCCATCCTCGGTGCCTTCTTCCGCAGCGTGCGCCAGAGCCGCTCCGAGTCTGAGATCATGATCTTCCTGACCGCGCATGTCATCCCCGACGACGGTTCGACGTGATGCAGATAATACGATAAGATACAGAATCAGAAGCTTTGATAAAAGTCATGACGACTTTTGCTCGGAGCTTCTTTTCTTTTGCATAAACATCCGTTATAATAAGAAGGTGATTACAATAAATGAATGAGATTCGTAATTGATGAATGTTCAGATTATGGGCGGGGGGATGAGCGTGCAGTATCCGGTCAATATGGAGATCGCAGGGCGTGTCTGCGTGATCATCGGCGGCGGGCGCGTTGCCGAGCGCAAGGCACATGTGCTCTTGCAGGCGGGCGCGCACCTCATTGTCATCGCACCGGCCCTGACGAGGCTGCTCTATCAGGAGGCGTCGACAGGATGCTTCTTCTGGCTGGCCCAGCCGTACGAGACGGGTTTCCTGCAGCGCGTGCGCCCGTTCCTTGTCTTCTGCACGGCAGATGATCATGCGGTCAACCGCGTGGCGGCCGAGGAGGCGCGCGCATCCGGTGCGCTCGTCAATGTGGCCGATGAGCCGGAGCTCTCGGACTTCTTTGTGCCGGCGAGCATCCGGCGCGGCCGCTTCCTGCTGACCATCGGCACGGGCGGCCTTAGCCCTGCCTTTTCGCGCAGCCTGCGCGAACAGCTCGAGCAGGCATTCCCGCCGGCCTTCGGCCTCTGGATCGAGAGGCTGGCCGCGATCCGTCAGGAGATGAAGGACAAGCTGCCGACGAGCGATGACCGTCAGGCATTCTGGCGCGCGGCATTGTCGCGGGACATCATGGAATTAGTCAAGGCCGGTCGTCTGAACCGGGCGGAGGTAATGATTCGACATGCAATTATTGATTTTAGGCCTCAATCATAAGACGGCGCCTGTGGAGGTGCGCGAGCACTTCGCGATTTCCCGGCAGGCCGTTCGCGACGGGCTGGAAAATCTCAACGAATACGAGGGGATATCGGAGGCCGTCGTGCTCTCGACCTGCAACCGCAGCGAGATGTACGCCGTCGTCGACGATGCAGAGGAAGATGCAGCGACGCTCAAGCAGTTCCTGTTTGACTTGACGGGCAACGACGAGGACATCGACGCGTACCTCTACTCGTTCGTCGACGAGGAATGCATCCGCCATCTCTTCAACGTGGCGTCGAGCCTCGATTCGCTCGTGCTCGGCGAGGGGCAGATCCTCTCGCAGGTCAAGGAGGCGTACGCGATTGCGCGCGAGGCCGGCACGACGAGCACCGTGCTCAATACGCTCTTCCACCGCGCCATCGCGACGGGCAAGCGCGTGCGCACGGAGACGCGCATCGCCTATAATTCGGTTTCCGTCAGCTATGCGGCCGTCGAGCTTGCCGAGGAGAAGTTCGGCTCGCTTGCGGCCTCGAATGCGCTGATCTTTGGCGCGGGCAAGATGGCGGAGCTCACGGCACAGCACCTCGTCGCACACGGTGTGCGCAAGATCTACGTGGCAAACCGTCACATCGAGCGGGCTGAGCAGCTCGCGGCGGAGTTCGGCGGCGAGGCCGTCCCGTTCGACGGTGCGCTGAAGCGGGCGGTGGATGTCGATGTCATCGTGACGTCGACGGGCGCGCCGCATTACGTCGTCAAGCCCTGGGAGACGCGCCAGCTCATGACGAAGCGCAAGGGCAGGCCGCTCTTCTTCATCGATATCGCCGTGCCGCGCGACGTCGATCCGGAGGTCGCGGGCATCAAGGGCGTGACGCTCTACAACATCGATGCGTTGGAGGCCGTCGTCGACGAGCACAAGGAGGAGCGGCTGCAGGAGGCAAAGCTCGCGCATGCCATCGTGGAGGAGGAAGTGAAGTCCATCGAGGACAAATTCCAGTACCTCTCCTTCCGTCCGCTCATGGCGCTGCTCTCGGAGCGCTGCGAGCGCATCCGCCAGCGCGAGGTGCGCCGCGCATCGTCGAAGCTGCCGGACCTCACGAAGTCGGAGCGTCGGCAGATCGAGCACATGACGCGCATGATCGTGCGCAAGATCCTGCGCATGCCGATGATGAAGCTCAATGCTTCGGCGGGCACAGCGCAGGAGTCATTCTACATCGAGGCCATGCGGGCCTTGTTCAAGCTGGACACGATAGGGGAGGCGGCAACGAGTGAAGAACGGCACAATCGTTATCGGGACGCGCAGCAGTAAGCTCGCGCTCTGGCAAGCAGACTATGTGGCAGACTGCCTGAAGGAGCGCTATCCGGATCTGCGCGTCGAGAAGAAGCTCATGACGACAAAGGGCGACAAGATCCTCGACGCGCCGCTCGCCAAGATCGGCGGCAAGGGGCTCTTCACGAAAGAGCTCGAGCAGGAGATGCTCGAGGGCGGCATCGACATCGCGGTGCACAGCCTCAAGGACATGCCGACAGAGGTGCCGGAGGGCCTCGTGATCTCTGCCATCACGAAGCGATTTGATCCGGGGGACGCTGTGGTGAGCCCTGTGTACAAGACGCTCGAGAATCTGCCGCAGGGCGCAAAGGTCGGCACCTCGAGCTTGCGCCGCAAGGCGCAGCTCCTGCACGCACGGCCGGACCTCAATATTTCGGACCTGCGCGGCAATGTCAACACGCGCCTGGAGAAGCTTGAGCGCGAGCACTTCGACGCGATCATCCTGGCCGTGGCAGGCCTCAAGCGCCTCGGCTTTGCGGACCGCATCACAGAGGTCCTGCCGCGCGAGATGGTGCTGCCGGCCGTCGGCCAGGGGGCTCTTGCCATCGAGACGCGCACGGATGACGGCGAGGTGCGCAATCTCATCGCCTTCCTCAACGACGAGGAGACGGTGGCCTGCGCCAGGGCGGAGCGCGCCTTCCTGGCCCGCGTCGAAGGCGGCTGCCAGGTGCCTGTCGGCGTCTACGCAGTGCCTGCTGCCGGAGAGCGGCTTCATGTCGAGGCAGTCATCGCCTCGCTCGACGGCGCGCGCCTCTACCGCGACACTACTGTGGGCAGCGCGGCAGAGGCCGAGTCGCTCGGCACATCGCTTGCCGACAAGCTGCTCGCGATGGGCGGCATCGAGATCCTGCACGAGATCGGCCTGCTGCTCGACCGGTGAGGCGGGCAGAGAGAACCTGGGCGCAGCTGTGTCTGCGCTGGCGATATTTCACGAAGAGAAGAGGAGAGTTTTATTATGGCAGGTATGGTATATCTGGTCGGGGCTGGTCCTGGGGACTACCGCCTCATCAGCCTCAAGGCAGTCGACTGCCTGAAGCGCGCCGAGGTCGTTGTCTACGACCGCCTCGCGGATGACCGCATCCTCGGCTGGGCGCCGCGCGATGCCGAGTTCATCTACGTCGGCAAGGCGTCGAGCCACCACACGATGAAGCAGCCGGACATCAATCAGCTGCTCGTCGACAAGGCGAAAGAGGGCAAGACAGTCGTGCGCCTCAAGGGCGGCGATCCCTTTGTCTTCGGCCGCGGCGGCGAAGAGGGTCTGCTGCTCGAGGAGAACGGCCTGCCGTTTGAGGTCGTGCCGGGCATCACGTCCGCCATCTCGGTGCCGGCTTACGCGGGCATTCCCGTCACGCACCGCGGCATCGCGACCTCGTTTGCCGTCGTCACGGGCCATGAGGACCCGACGAAGGGCAAGAGCAACATCCGCTGGGACAAGCTGGCGACGGGCGTCGACACGCTCGTCTTCCTCATGGGCGTCGCCAATCTGCCGCACATCACGGAAGAACTCATAGAAAACGGACGACCGGCAGATACGCCGGCAGCCGTCATACGCTGGGGCACGAAGCCGGAGCAGGAAGTCCTCATGACGACGGTCGGCACGGCCGCTGAGGATGTCAAGCGGAAGGGACTCAAGCCGCCGGCTATCTTCATCGTCGGCGAGGTCGTCAAGCTGCGCGAGAACCTGCAGTGGTTCGATAAGCTGAGCCAGAAGCCGCTCTTCGGGCGGACGGTGCTCGTCACGCGCGCGCGCAGCCAGGCATCGAAGCTCACTGCGTGCCTCGAAGCGCTCGGTGCCCGCGTCATCGAGAAGCCGGCCATCGCGATCGCTGCGCCGGATGACGGCTATGCGGCCGTCGATGCGGCCATCGCAGGAATCGACGCCTACCAGTGGCTGATCTTCACGAGCACGAACGGCGTCGAGCGCTTCATGGAGCGCCTCTTCGCCGCGGGCCGCGATGTCCGCGCACTCGGCTACGCGAAGGTTGCGGCCATCGGGAAGACGACGGCGGGGAAGCTCGCCTCGTACGGCATCCGCGCCGACGTCGTGCCTCAGGAGTTCCGCGCAGAGGGCATCTTAGAAGCCCTCAAGGGCAAGCTGCCGCCGCACGCGAAGATCCTCCTGCCGCGCGCTGCGGCAGCGCGCGAGATCCTGCCCGAGAAACTGCGCGAGCAGGGGGCCGAGGTCGACGTCGTGCCGGTCTATCAGACGGTCATGGCCGAAACGAGTGAGGAAGAGCGCGCGGCACTCCGGGATGAGCTCGAGCGCGGCGCCATCGACTTCGTGACGTTCACGAGCTCCTCGACCGTCGAGAACCTCGTCAAGCTGCTCGGCGGCATCGAGCCGCTCGCGGGCGTCAAGACAGCCTGCATCGGCCCGGTGACGGCTGAAACGGCCCGCCGGCACGGCATCGAGCCCGCCGTCGTGGCTTCGACGTACACCATCGAAGGCCTCGTCGAAGCCATGCGCGAGAGCCTCGTCTGAGCTGCCGCACATTCACGTTACACGTTGCGATTGCCTTGGCAGAGATACCTGCCAGACAACGATTGTTTAGGAGATGTTGTTGTTATGTATAACCAGAAGCTTCGTCCGCGCCGCATGCGCATCACGCCGGCCATGCGCGCCATGGTCCGGGAGACGACTCTCTCGGCGAAGGATTTTGTCTACCCGATCTTTGTCGTTCCGGGCGAGCATGTCAAAGAAGAGATCCCGAGCATGCCGAACTGCTACCATCTCTCGGTCGACAATGCGGTCGAGCTTGCCAAGGAGATCGCATCGCTCGGCATCCCGGCTGTCGAGGTCTTCGGCCTGCCGGAGTACAAGGATGCAGACGGCTCTTCGGCCTGGGACCCGACGAGCCCGGTGCAGCGCGCCATCAAGGCCATCAAGGCCGCGGTGCCAGAGCTCATGATTATCGGCGATGTCTGCCTCTGCCAGTACACGACGCATGGCCACTGTGGCCATCTCGAGGGCCATTACGTCGACAACGACAAGACGCTCAAGCTCCTGCAGAAGGTCGCTGTCTCGCAGGCTGAGGCCGGTGCCGACATCATCGCGCCGTCCGACATGATGGACGGCCGCGTTGCCGCCATCCGCGAGGCACTCGACGAGCACGGTTTCCAGAATGTCTCCATCATGAGCTACGCCGTCAAGTACGCTTCGGGCTACTATGGCCCGTTCCGCGATGCTGCCGACAGCGCACCTCAGTTCGGTGACCGCCGCCAGTACCAGATGGATCCGGCCAATGCGCGCGAGGCGCTCAAGGAAGTCGACCTCGACGTCATGGAAGGCGCTGACATCATCATGGTCAAGCCGGCACTCGCTTACCTCGATGTCGTGCGCCAGGTCCGCGACCACATCCATCATCCAGTCGCCGTCTACAACGTCAGCGGCGAGTACGCGATGGTCAAGGCTGCGGCAGCGAACGGCTGGATCGACGAGAAGCGCATCGTGCTCGAGACGCTGACGAGCATGAAGCGCGCCGGTGCGGACATCATCATCACGTACCACGCACTGGATGCGGCAAAGTGGCTCAAGGAAGAGGAGTAAGGTATGCTGAATCTCGAAAAATCTCTGGCGGCTTTCAACGAAGCCAAGACGCTCATGCCGGGCGGCGTCAACAGCCCGGTCCGCTCGTACGCCAATGTCGACTGCAACCCGCCGTTCATCGCGAAGGCGAAGGGGGACCGCATCTTCGACATCGACGGCAATGAATACATCGACTACGTGGGCTCATGGGGCCCGATGGTCGTCGGCCATGCTCACCCGAACGTCGTCAAGGCGCTGCAGGAGGCGGCGACGCGCGGCACGAGCTACGGCGCCCCGACGCTCTTAGAGTCGGAGCTCGCGAAGCTCGTCATGCAGGTCTACCCGTCTATCGAGGTCATCCGCATGGTCAACTCGGGCACGGAGGCGACGATGAGCGCGCTGCGCCTGGCGCGCGGCTACACAGGGCGCGAGAAGATCGTCAAGTTCATCGGCTGCTACCACGGCCACAGCGACAGCCTGCTCGTCAATGCCGGTTCGGGCATGGCGACGTTCGGCGTGCCGAGTTCGCCGGGCGTCACGAAGGGCACGGCGGCGGACACGATCTCGGTGCCCTACAACGACGTCGAGGCCATCACGAAGGTCATGGATGAGATGGGCGACGAGATCGCAGCGGTCATCATCGAGCCGGTTGCGGGCAACATGGGCTGCGTGCCGCCGAAGCAGGGATACCTGCGCAAAATCCGCGAGCTCACGCAGGCGCACGGCACGATCCTGATCTTCGATGAGGTCATGTGCGGCTTCCGCGCGTCGCTCGGCGGTGCACAGGCGGCCTATGGCATCACGCCGGACCTCACGTGCCTCGGCAAGATCATCGGCGGCGGCCTGCCGGTCGCCGCCTACGGCGGACGCCGCGACATCATGATGAAGGTCTCGCCGGCGGGCCCCGTCTACCAGGCGGGCACGCTCTCGGGCAACCCGCTCGCAATGACGGCCGGCATCGAGACGCTCAAGATCATCACGGCAGAGCCGGAGCCGGGCGAGGCCGATTACAGCCGCATGCTGACGCTCAAGACGAAGAAGCTCCTGCTCGGCTGGCTCGAGAAGGCCAAGGAAGCCGGCGTCACGATCCAGGCACATCAGGCCGGCTCGATGTTCGGCATCTTCTTCAACGAGCATGAGGTCTACAATTACGATGACTCGTGCGCTTCGGACCAGGAAGCCTTCAAGGTCTGGTTCAAGAGCATGCTCGAGCAGGGCATCTACCTCGCACCGTCGCAGTTCGAGACCCTCTTCATGTCCGGCGCACACAGTGACGAAGACATCGACCGCACGATCGAGGCCGCAGGCAAGGCCTTCAAGGCAGTGGCAGAGAGCCGCCGCTGAATTTTTGCAAAGTTGACGCCGACGGGACGGGGTTGGCCAGCACTGCGCGATGAGCCCCTGCTAAACCGATTTTTTGCCTCAGAATCAAGCCTTGCCAAAGAGCTAAACGCGCGTTGCTTGAACGACGCTCTTTGGCAAGGACGGGATGGCAAAAAATCGGTTCTTCACGCAGGGCCTCAACGCTCCGCTTCTGGCCAGTCCTGTCCCTCTGGCTAGCGCATCGCCCGTTTTCTTGCACACAAAAACGCTGACAGCTTTTGCCAGCGTTTTTTTCGTGGGATTTGTGCGACCTCAATGGTCAATCGTGACATGGCGGCAGGGTGGCAGGGCCCTGCTGCCCTGCTGCCGATTCACTGTGTCAGCCAATCTCAATCGTATAGCTGAACACCGCTTCTTCGCCTGCTGCGAGGCGTTCACTTCCCTCGCGGTCGGCGAAGTCGCCATCGAAGTCCTCGTAGTCGGCGTGGCCGTGCCATGGCTCGATGCAGATGAACGGCGCGCCGCCCTGGCCCGGGGTCCAGAAGCCCCAGTAGGGGAAGTCCTTGGCGATGACAGACAGCGACTTATCGCTCTTTGTCGAGCGCAGCGTGACCTTGTCCGACTTGAGATTGTGGTAGGCGAGGACGTCGTCCTTGAATTCTTCATAGCAGAGCGGCAGGCGCGTACCCTTGAGCGGTTTCGTGCCATGCGCGCGAAGGTACTGGCCCTTCTTGTTGAGAGGCATGTTCGGCGCATCCTCTTCATGGTTGAACTCGAGGTAATAGTCGGAGAATGCTTCCCCGTGCACGATCGGGCAGCGGAAGGCGCCGTGTGCGCCGATCGAGTAGATCATCTCGTGGTCGTCGTGGTTGTGCACCGTCCAGATGATCTTGACCTGTTTCCCGTGGAGTTCGTAGGCCACCTGGAGCTCGAATTTCCACGGATAGCGCGCGAGCGATTCCTCCGTCCAGCAGAGCGAGAAGGCGATGCGGTCTGCCTCTTTCTCGACGAGCTGGAAATCGGAGATGCGGCCGAGGCCGTGGCTCGGCAGTTCGTACGTCTTGCCGCCCACACGGTACTTGTTGTCCTTGAGCTTGCCGACGATCGGGAAGAGCACCGGTGAGCTGTAGCGCCACCAGGTCGGGTCGCCGTTCCAGAGGTATTCCGTCTCGTCCTCGCGTTCCTTGATGGAGCGCAGTTCCGCGCCGTGGTCGCGCACTTGCACGCAGAGCTCGTCGTTCTCGATAGTATAAAGCATTTGATTCCCTCATTTCTTTTTCTGGAAAATTACCTTTTGTTGTTCATTCGCGTTAGGGTCAGTCTATTCCTGCAAGGCAAGGCCAGATTTCTTCCGTCGCTTTGACCAGGAGGTGGACTGACCGTATTTTTGACCTTGTGAAAATCAAGTGGATTGAGACTTTTGATAGACTCAGAAAGGCGTATACTGGGGAATGTAATCATTCCGGTGCACAGCAAGAGAGATGGAGGAATCGATATGGCAGAACAACTCGACAATCGCTATGAACTCAACAAGCAGCTCGCCCAGATGCTCAAGGGCGGCGTCATCATGGACGTCACGACGCCGGAACAGGCGAAGATTGCGGAGGAGGCCGGTGCCTGTGCCGTCATGGCGCTCGAGCGCATCCCGGCTGACATCCGCGCAGCGGGCGGCGTTTCGCGCATGAGCGACCCGAAGATGATCAAGGGCATCCAGCAGGCCGTCTCCATCCCGGTCATGGCCAAGTGTCGCATCGGTCACTTCGTCGAAGCGCAGGTGCTTGAGGCCATCGATATTGATTACATCGACGAGAGCGAGGTCCTCTCGCCGGCCGATGATGTCTATCACATCGACAAGCGCAAGTTCCGTGTGCCGTTCGTCTGCGGTGCGCGCGACCTCGGTGAAGCGCTGCGCCGCATCGCGGAGGGCGCCTCGATGATCCGCACGAAGGGCGAGCCGGGCACGGGCGATGTCGTGCAGGCCGTGCGCCACATGCGCAAGATCAACTCCCAGATTGCCGCGCTGACCGCAAAGCGCGAGGATGAGCTCTTTGAGGCGGCCAAGGCACTCGCTGTGCCGTACGCGCTCGTCCGGTATGTCCACGACAATGGCCGCCTGCCGGTCGTCAATTTCGCTGCGGGCGGTGTCGCGACGCCTGCCGATGCTGCTCTGATGATGCAGCTCGGCGCCGAAGGTGTTTTCGTCGGCTCTGGCATCTTCAAGTCGGGCAATCCGGCGAAGCGCGCCCGCGCCATCGTGCAGGCCGTGACGAACTACGAGAATCCGAAGATCATCACGGAGCTCTCCGAAGACCTCGGCGAGGCAATGGTTGGCATCAACGAAGAGGAGATCGAGATCCTGATGGCCGAGAGGGGAAAATGATATGGCAAAGAGAATTGGTGTGCTTGCCGTGCAGGGGGCCTTTGCCGAGCACGAAGCGATGCTCAGTTCCATCGGCGCAGAGTGCCGCGAACTGCGCAGTGCAGCGGATCTCGAACAGAAGCCGGACGCCCTCGTGCTGCCGGGCGGCGAGAGCACGGTCCAGCGCAAGCTGCTCATGGAAAGCGGCATGCTCGCACCCATCAAGTCGTGGATCGAGGAGGACATGCCTGTACTCGCGACATGCGCCGGCCTCATCCTCTTGGCAGAGCATCTGAGCAACGACGAGCGCACGTGCTTCAAGACGCTGCCTGTCACCGTGCGCCGCAACGCCTACGGCCGCCAGCTCGGCAGCTTCATCACCGAGGCCGAAGTCCGCCATATCGGCATGATGCGCCAGAACTTCATCCGCGCGCCGTACATCGAAGCGGCTGGTCCGGGTGTCGAAGTTCTCTCCGAGACAGATGGTCATATCATGGCTGTGCGCTACAAGAAGCAACTGGCGCTCGCCTTCCATCCCGAAGTTGGCCCCGACACGCGGCTGCACGAGGCCTTTCTGCGCATGATATGAGAAAATGGAACAAGAATAGGAGATACCAATCCGGTATCTCCTATTTTTATGAGCGCGATTATTTGATGATGTGCTTGCCGCCGATGTAGCGCGGCTGCCAGTAGCTGTTGGACAGGCTGTCGATGCGGACGCCGCGGCTCGAGGAGGCGTGGATGAACTGGTCGTTGCCGAGGTAGATGCCGCAGTGGGAGGGGCCGGGCTCGTAGGTGGTGAAGAAGACGAGGTCGCCAGGCTCGAGCTGGCTCTTGCTCGTCGTGCGCAGGCCGAGGCGGTACTGGTCGTCGGCGAGACGCGGGATGCTGATGCCGTTCTTGCCGAAGACATACTGCAGGTAGCCGGAGCAGTCAAAGGCCTTTGGCGTCGCGCCGCCGAAGCTGTAGGGCACGCCGATGTACGACTTGGCTGTCGAGATGATGCTGCTGACCTTGCTGCGCTCGAGGATCGGCTTATTGTTGGGCACGGTCGGGCCGTAGTTCGGTGCCGTGCTCTTCAGGCGCTCGAGCAGGGCTTCCTTATCCTTGATTGAGCCGTGGTGGATGGACTTTGTATCTTTGAGGGCGCGCCAGGTCGCGTTGTTGACGACGCCTGTCGCGCGCAGGTTGTTGTCCTTCTGGAACTGCGTGACGACGCGCTTCGTCTCTTCGCCGAAGATGCCGTCGATGTCCTTGATCGTGTAGCCGACGTTCTGGAGCTTCTGCTGCAGTAGCATGACGTCGCGTCCGGAGGAATTGATCTTGAGGACGGGGGCGGCAAAGACGGTGGCTGAGAACAGCACGGAAAAGAGTCCGGCAAGCAGGCCGGTTTTCATGAGATGACTCCTGTGCATACGATCGAGTCCTTTCCAAGGGTAACAAGGGTCAACGGGGATGATGTGTCAGGATTCGCGCACGTGGTCGAGTCCCTGGCACATGAGCTTGACGACATGGTCATCTGCGAGGGAATACCAGGCCTCCTTGCCGTCTTTGCGGTACTTGACGAGCCTGGCCGTGCGCAGGACGCGCAGCTGGTGCGAGATGGCCGACTGGCCCATCTGCAGGGCTTCGGCGATGTCGCAGACGCACATCTCCTCTTCGACAACGAGCAAGGAGAGCAGCTTGATGCGCGTCTTGTCGCCGAGCACCTTGAAGAGCTCCGACAGGCGCAGGCTCGTCTCGTCGTCGAGCTTGTGGGTCAGTGCGTATTGGATCCGCTCGGGATGCGGGTGATTGACCTCGCAGAGCGCGCAGCGGTCTTCATTTTTGATGGTATCGTCCATTTGTTTCGTATTTCCTCTCGCATAGGGTATATAGTTATATTATATCAGTTTCAGGGGCGAACCGGAACGAAAATTTTCTTCCCGGTGTGATGTACTGCAGCAGGTTGCACTCACTCTCGTCGACCATGGCGGCGACGTTCGTGCGCGGGTCGGCTGGTTGCGGCATGCGGATGATCTGGAGTTCGCCCATGTAGCGGCCGTAGCCTTCGTTGTCGATGGTGATGGCGCCTATGGGGTGCGTCGTCGCGTTGTCGGGCAGGACCTTGGCATGCATCTCGCGCAGTAGCCGGCGGCTCTCCTGCGCGCGGATGGCATCGCGCGCTTCGTCGAGGCGCGCGGTGAAGGTGTGGGCGAGGAGTTCGCGCTGGACGGGATCCTTCGTCATGTAGCGCGCGTGCAGCGTGACCTGGTCGCCCTGGAGATGGCCGATGGCCTGGATCTCTTCAGCCGTCGGCAGGGAGTCGGCGAGGAAGACGGAGTCGCAGCCGAGTGCGACGAGGTGGCGGGCGGAGAGCTCGGCCGCTTCGTCGCGGTGCTCTTCTAGTGTCGGCAGGCCGTCCTTGAGCGGCGAGCGCCGGCGCCCCTGGCTCGCGACGAAGGCGCCGACGCGGATGCCGTAGCGGTGCAGCAGGATGTTGGCGTGGACGAGGCTCTGCTCGCTGAGGCCCGTGCCGCGGCGCGGGTAGAAGTTGTGCAGGGCATCGATGCGCGAGAAGTCCGTGCCGGCATCCTGCAGCTCCTTGAGGATGCGTTGCGTGATCGTCGAGGCGTTGAGCTGGAAGCGCATCTCGGGGAAGCGGTGCGTGAGGCGCGCGATCTCCTCGGCGGAGAAGCCGTAGTCGAGGCGCAGCGTCGTAATGCCGAGCATGCGGAATGAAGTCGGGTTGAAGTCGGGCAGGTCGAGCAGCTGGCAGGTCGCCGGCGAGACGTCGGAGATGACTTCCATGCCGTGGCGGCGCGCCGCCTGCAGCAGCGTGCCGATCTCCTGCTTGAGCGCGCTGACATCCGTCTCGGGGATGTGCAGCGAGGTGAAGATGCGCCGGATGCCCGCCTGTGCGGCCTTCTCCAAGAGCGCCAGGTTCTCCGCCGGCGTGTTGTCGAGGCCGGGGTAGAGCGAGATTCCATTATCCATATCCATGTAAAACTCCCTTTCTGTTTATGTCGGACAGGGGAAGGTTGTTATTTTTCCTCTGGTGGGTCGTCGAAGCCGATGAGCCACGTCGCGATGAAGCCGCCGATGTAGGCCGTGACGAGGCCCAAGAGGTAGACGGGAATCTGGTCTGTCGCTGCGGCGAGCGGCAGGCCGGAGATGCCGAGCGTGGCGGCGCCGACCATGAACTGCGCCTGCACGGCACCGCCGCAGGCACCACCGATGCAGGCGCCGATGAAGGGCTTGCCGAGCGGCAGCGTGACGCCGTAGATCAAAGGCTCACCGACACCCATGATGCCGACGGGCAGTGCCGAGGCAATCGTCTTCTTGAGGAAGTGGTTCTTCGTCTTGCAGTAGACGGCAAAGCTCGCGCCGACCTGTCCCGCGCCGGCCATGGCGAGCACGGGCAGGAGGATCGTGACGCCGTAGCGCGAGAGGAGCTCCGCGTGGATCGGCGTGAGCGTCTGGTGGATGCCGAGCATGACCATCGGCAGGAAGGTGCCGCCGAGGATGAAGCCCGTGACGGCGCCGCCAGAGCCGATGGCGCTCGTGGCCGCCGTGCCGATGCAGTCGGACAGGAAGCCGCCTAGAGGCTGCAGCACGCAGATGGCAACGGTGCCTGAGATCAGGAAGGTGAAGAGCGGCGTGAGGAAGAGGCTGAACATCTCGGGGATGATGCGGCGCAGTTGCTTCTCGAGCGCGGCGGCGAGCGCAGCGACGAGCAGCACGGAGATGACGCCGCCGCGCCCCGGCACGAGCGGACCGTCCGTGAGTTCGACCGAGGCGAGTGCGGGATGGGCGAGCAGCGCGCCGAGGATGCCGCCGAGTATCGGCGTGCCGCCAAACTCCTTGGCGGCGTTGTAGCCGACGAAGAGGTTCATGCCCCAGAAGACGGTGCTGCCGCCGATGGCGAGCAGCTGGTAGACGGCCGTCTGGGTAAATGCAGGTTCAACTTTGCTGACGACATTCAAGGTGCCGCTGATGAGGCCGCAGGCGATGAAGGCCGGTATGAGCGGGATGAAGATGCTCGCGATGCGCTTGAAGAGCAGCTTGACGGGCGTCGCGTTCTTGGCGCGAATCTTCGCGTGCAGCGCCTTGCCGTCGCCAATCTCCGGTCTGTCTGATGACTCCGAGAGAGCAGTCGCGGTGGACGGTCCGACTGACTGTGCGCCGTCCGACAGTCCGACTTTGCCGGCAGTCGGACGGCCAGCAGAGGATGGTGATGCTGGGGAAGCGCTAGCGCGTGCCGCTTCGAGTTCCTTCAGGAAGGCCTCAGTCACGCGGTCGACGCGCCCCGGGCCGAAGATGATCTGCAGCTCTTCGCCCGCGTCGTAGACGCCGAGCACGCCTTCGACCTTCTTGAGCGCTTCAATTTGCTCGGGGCTCTTCGCGTGCAGCACGAGGCGCAGCCTCGTCATGCAGTGCGTGGCCGATAGGATGTTGTCGGCAGGGCCCACAAGAGAGAATAGCTGTTTGGCGATATCCGTGTAATTCATGCTTTAACTCCTCCTGCGGCCAGGCGGATGGCGGCTGCCAGATGGCCGGCTGTGCGCTCGAGCAATGCCTTGCCCTCGCCGGCGGAGACGCCTGCGACGACCATGAGGATGGCGAGTTTGGCGTGGCCGTCGGCTCCCTTGAGGGCCTTCTCCGCCTCTGTGCGCTCGCAGCCGCTGCCTTCCATGACGATGCGGATGGCGCGCTCTTCGAGTTTCTTGTTGCTGGCCTTGACGTCGACCATGAGGTTGCCGTAGACCTTGCCGAGCTTGATCATCGTGCCGGTCGAGAGCATGTTGAGCACGAGTTTCTGTGCCGTGCCCGCCTTCATGCGCGTCGAGCCCGTGACGACCTCGGGCCCCGTGACAGGCGTCAGAGCGATGTCGGCGAGCGCGGCGATCTCTGCGTGCTCACTGCACGCGAGCGCAATCGTCAGCGCGCCGAGCTCTCTTGCGTACTTCAGCCCTCCGATGACGTAGGGCGTGCGGCCCGACGCCGCGATGCCGACAAGAACGTCTTTCGCGGAGAAGCCGTGCTCTTTGAGGTCGTGGACGGCGAGGTCCGGGTTGTCCTCGGCACCTTCCTGCGCGCGGAAGATCGCGGGAATGCCGCCCGCGATGAGCCCCTGCACGAGCTCGGGGTCCGTGCCGTACGTCGGCGGGCATTCGGAGGCGTCGAGGATGCCGAGACGGCCCGAGGTGCCCGCGCCGAGGTAGAAGAGACGGCCGCCATTTTCGAGGCGCTGGCTCGTCGCATCAATGGCCCGGGCAATCTCCGGCAGGATCTTCTTAATGGCCGAGGCGATCTTGCTGTCCTCCTGCTGCATGATCGTGACCATCTCGAGCGTCGTGCAGCTGTCGATATGAGCGGAGGCCGGGTTGCGGCGCTCCGTCGTGAGTCTTGATAAATCCAAAGAAAAACTCCTTCTCTCTATCTTTATTGTAGAACATAATACCTATAGTATAACACAAGAGACGAAAAAAGCCCTCCCCGAGAAGGGGAAGGCTCTCTTGCTTGACGGCTCAGCTGACGAGGGACTGACCGAAGTAGACGATGCATCCCATGATGATGACGAACGGGATGTAGATCTTGACGGCGAAGTACAGGAGCTTGCCCTCGCAGCCGACCGTGCCGATGGCGGCGACGGCAATCGCGATGTTCTGCGGGGAGATCATCTTGCCGGCGCAGGCGCCCAGCGGATTCGAGGCAGCAATCCAGGCCTGGACGCTCTCGCTCGCGCCGATGGCCATGGCCGAGTCCGTCTGCAGCTTGCCGAAGAGGACGCAGGACGAGGTAGCGGAGCCCGTGATGAACGTGCCGATGGAGCCGATGAAGGCGGCGATGAACGGGTACAACGTGCCCGTCGCGGCGACGGCCGTCTCCGCAATCTCGTGCGTCATGCCCGCATAGCCCATAACCTTAGCCGTGGCGATGACCGTGATGATCGTGATGATGGTGAAGCGCAGGTTCCAAGCCGTGCGGCGCAGGCAGCCCACCATGCTGCCGAAGCCGGCACCCTGGATGGTACCACCGATGAAGGCCGCGAGCAGGATGAGAACACCGGGCGTTGCGAGCCAGGTGAAGGTGTACGGTTCACCGCCGGGACCGTCGTAGATCAGCACGCTGGTCTTGATGAGGTTCAATGGATCATGGATGGCCGGGATGAGCTTCGACGTCATGAGCAGGAAGATGAAGATGAGGATGAATGGCATCCAGGCGCGGACGGCCGTGCCTGCCGTGATGGGCGCTTCGTCGTCATGCGGTGGCAGGGCGTGTTCCGGGTCATTGACGGGGAAGAGCTTGGCACAGGCGATGATGGCGGCCATCGCGACGATGGAACCGCCGACGACGGCGAGCTCCGGGCCCATGAACATGGCGATGGCAAGCTCTGTGGCAGAAAAGCCGACGCCGGCCGCCAGGCACATGAGCACCATGCCCTTGAGGCCTTTGAGGCTGTGACTTGCGACGATGACCATGAGAAACGGGCAGAGGACGGTGAGCGGTATGAGCTGTAGAGCCGTGTAGGTCGCGAGTTGTATCGGGTCGATGCCCGTGACATTGCCGAGCGTGACGATCGGGATGCCGATGGAGCCGTAGGCAGTCGGGACTGAGTTCGCGATCAGGCAGACCATGGCCGCGAGCACCGGGTTGACGCCGATGCCGGCGAGCATGCCGGCTGGTATCGCGACGGCCGTGCCGAAGCCGGCCATGCCCTCGAGGAAGCCGCCAAAGCCCCAGCCAATCAGCAGGATCAGCACGCGGCGGTCATTGCTGACGGAGGTCAGCATCTTCTTGATCGTGTCCATCGCCTTCGTCTGGAGGGTCAGGTTGTAGGTGAAGATAGCGGCGATGATGACGAGCAGGATAGGCCAGCAGGCGAGTGCGACACCTTCGAGCGTCGCCTGGACTGCGTGGGGAATCGTCATGTCATTGACGAAGATGCCGGCCGTCAGGGCGATGACGAGTGCGATTGGGCAAGCCTTGTAAGCCGCTATCTTGAGCACACTCAGCGCGATGATGAGCCATAGGATTGGGGAGAGCGCGATGAGAAACATTTTGTCCTTCCTTTCTATGCTTATCGTTTAAAATGATGGGTTCCATCTGAAAAAAAGATGAATGGATACCTCATTATATAGACAGCTTTCGCAGAAAGTCAATGGTGAAAATAAAGGTTTTATCTTTCTAAAAATAAAAATCTTCAGACAGGAAAACGGGCGGAAAAAACCTCTCCGAAGAGAGGTTTTTCCTGCCCGTTTACTCAGTAGATTTTCTGGATTTCGTAGCCGTTCGCGTTGAGGGCCTGGATGATCTTCTGGATGTGCTGCTCGTTGTGCGTCTCGACGGTGACGGTCAATACGACCTTCTTGAAGCTGTCGGTGACCTTTGTCTGGTCGTGGTCGAGCTTGATGACGTTGGCATTCTCTTCGGCGAGGATGCGCGAGACGTTGAGCAGCTGGCCCGGCTTGTCCGGCAGCTGGACGGCGAAGCAGAAGACGCGGCCGCGCGCGATCAGAGCCTTGTCGATGAGCGCCGAGATGGTCGAGATGTCGATGTTGCCGCCCGAGATGATCGAGACGACCTTCTTGTCGTGGAACGGCAGCTTCGCGAGTGCGGCGAGCGAGAGGACGCCAGCGCCCTCTGCGACGAGCTTGTGCTTCTCGATCAGCGAGAGCAGGGCGTTCATGATGTCGATCTCCGAGACGGTGATGATGTCGTCAAGGTACTTCTTGCAGAACTCAAATGTCAGCGTGCCGGCTGTCTTGACGGCGCAGCCGTCGGCGACCGTGTCAGCCGAGTCGAGCGTCACGACTTTGTCAGCCGCGAGCGCCGCCTTCATGCAGGCCGCATTCTCCGGCTCGACGCCGATGACCTTGACGTTCGGGTTGACGAGCTTCGTCGCGAGCGCGACGCCCGAGGCGAAGCCGCCGCCGCCAATCGGGCAGAGGATGGCGTCGACATCCTTGAGCGCATCGATGATCTCGAGCGCCGTCGTGCCCTGGCCGAGGAGCACCTGCAGGTCGTTGAACGGGTGGATGTAGACATAACCGTGCTTCTTCTGGAGCTCGAGGCTGTGCGCATAGGCGTCGTCAAAGCCGTCGCCGTGCAGCACGACTTCCGCGCCGAGCGCGCGCGTGCCCTCTACCTTGAGGATCGGCGTCGTCGCCGGCATGCAGATGACGGCCTTGACGCCGAGCTTCCGCGCTGCGTACGCTACGCCCTGCGCGTGGTTGCCGGCCGAGGCCGTGATGACGCCGCGCACGCGCTCCTCCGGTGTGAGCTGGCTGATCTTGTTGTAGGCACCGCGGAGCTTGAAGGCACCCGTATGCTGAAGGTTCTCCGGCTTGAGATAGACATCGTTGTGGCAGAGCTCGGAGAAATAGTCACTGTGGATGAGCCTCGTCTTCCGAGCTACTCCCTCGAGCTGCTTGGCTGCGCGGTAGACGTCGGCAATCGTCGTGCTCTCCACGATCTCGGCATTCGAACGTTTCGACGATTTCTTCTCTTCAGGCATAGTTGCGTCCTCCTTTTTATGCGATACTTCTCGTATTTTATCCAGTTTATCACCTCGGACGTGCAAAAGTCAATTACAACTTTACAGATGGGCCGAGCAGAGATTTCTTGAAAAAGTACGAGAAGTTTTTGGAGAATTTAGAGGAATTTGCCCATGTGTTCGCGAATTATACACCATGAAAGAGAAATGCTACGGGAGGGATTCATTGTATGGAAAGGTTGGCTCGTATCCTGGTTCCGGTTGACGGATCTGGTGCTTCCGACCAAGCCGTGCGTTTTGCCGCCATTCTGGCAGATGCGACAGGTGCTTCTGTCGACATCCTGCATGTATCGTATTTTGATAGCAGTACGGATGCGGATGAAGTATCGTGGCTGCCGGAATGCGTGGCAGGTCCCATCGGGCCCGAAGCCGAGAAGATCCTCGAAGGGGCGAAGCGGCTTATCCCGGAGGCAGTCCTCTATGAAGCGCATCACCGCACCGGCAGTCCGGCGCAGACGATCCTCGACTTTGCCGAAGAGCGGCGAAGTGACCTGATCGTCGTCGGCAGCCGCCGACTCGATGCACTTCATGCAGCGCTGCTCGGGAGCGTCAGCACGCAGGTCCTCTATGAGGCGAAGTGCCCAGTAACCGTGGTCAAAGAGAATCCTCATCCATAATGGATATCATGCTAAGGGGGTAATACTATGATGAAGAATATCCTGGTACCGGTCGATGGTTCGGAAGGTTCGGACCGTGCTGTAACGGAAGCGATTTCCATTGCAGAGGCTTGTGAAGCGAAGCTCAACTTCCTCTACGTCGCGAACATCAACCAGCTCGCAATCAATGCCTGCCTGTCAGACGCCATCCTCGAGGCCGTGACGAAGGCCGGCAACGTCGTGCTCGACCGCGCGATGGAGATGGTGCCGTCGGGCATCGAGAAGGAAGCGTTCTCGGAGACGGGCTCGCCAGCCGTCGTCATCCTCGACTTCGCGACGAGCAATGACATGGACCTCATCGTCATGGGCAGCCGCGGCCTCGGCGTCGTCAAGGGCGTGCTGCTCGGCAGTGTCAGCCAGTACATCGTAGAGCAGTCGAAGTGCCCGGTGCTGGTCGTGAAATGAGATAAGAATCGTTTCTGTTCGTGGAAGCGAGTCGTCGGCCATAGATGTCCATAGCGCAGCCGGCTGAAGCTGCGCTATGGACATCTATGGCCGACTTTTCTTTGGGAAAACGATAAGCTGCTGTTCGCAGAAGCGAGCCGCCAGCCATAGACGCTCATCGCTCCGCGCAGCAGGCTGAAGCTCCACGCTGAACGTCTATGGCTGGCTTTCAGTCCGGTTGCTCTTGGCTGTGTGGGATGGCGCGTCAG
>UMHV01024547.1_pt1 | contig 44713 bp, 39 predicted proteins | sample 1965621 | NCBI WGS metagenome assembly UMHV01 (sample SAMEA4836108, study PRJEB28245) | human gut metagenome | biome: gut microbiome; material: fecal sample | place: Denmark | collected 2008 | reverse complement strand
GGGCCGTCGGAGACAAAGAAAGCGCTCGCGCCGGGGCGCGAAATAGCCCCTGCGGCGGCTGCGGGCGGGGGACGAAAAAAGGACCGGCGGGGCCGGTCCTTTTGCCTTCTTTTCGGCTGCACAGCTTACTGGGACTTGTTTTGCAGCTTTTGAAGCATGGCGGTGAATTCGGGCGGCAGGGGGCAGTGGAGCTCCACCGGTTCGCCGGTGCGGGGGTGGACGAAGCGCAGGCCGGCAGCGTGGAGGCACTGGCCGGTGAGGCCGGGGACCGGCTTTTTGGCGCCGTAGACCGTGTCTCCCAGGATGGGGTGGCCGATGTAGGCCATGTGGACACGGATCTGGTGGGTGCGGCCGGTCTCCAGGCGGCAGCGCAGGTGGGTGACACCGGGGTAGCGGGCGACGACCTCCCAGTGGGTGACGGCACGGCGGCCGGTGGGGACCACGGCCATCTTTTTCCGGTCGGCGCTGCTGCGGCCGATGGGGGCGTCCACAGTGCCGCTGTCCTGCTTCATATTGCCGGTCACCAGGCACTCGTAGGTGCGGGAGAGGGAGTGGTCCTTCAGCTGCGCGCTGAGGGCCAGGTGGGCGGCGTCGTTTTTGGCGGCGATGATGAGGCCGCTGGTATCGCGGTCGATGCGGTGGACGATGCCGGGGCGCTTTTCACCGCCGATGCCGGAGAGACTGTCGCCGCAGTGGTGGAGCAGGGCGTTGACCAGGGTGCCGTCCGGGTGGCCGGGGGCCGGATGGACCACCAGGCCCGTGGGCTTGTTGACCACGATGACGTCGTCATCCTCGTAGACCACGTCCAGGGGGATGTCCTGGGGGGTCAGGGCCGTCTCGCGGAGCTGGGGGATGTCCACGGTGACCGTCTCACCGCCGGAGAGGCGGGCGCTTTTGGCGGCGGGCTTGCCGTTGACACGGACGCGGCCCTCGGCGATCAGGCGGGCGGCCTGGGAACGGGTCAGCGCGCCGTCGGCGGAGAGGAAGGCGTCCAGGCGGACGCCGGCGTGTTCAGTTGCGGCTGTCAGCTCCCGCGTCATGGTCAGGCTCCTTTTTCGGCTTGTCGTATTTGTCGTAGAACCACAGGTAGTACACCGCGCCCAGCAGGACGCCGATGACCACGAAGATATCCGCCAGGTTGAAGATGGGGTAGGACATGAATTCCAGGTCAAACATATCCACCACGTAGCCGCGGCAGAGACGATCGATCATGTTGCCTGCGCCGCCGCCAAGCACCAGCATGGCGGCCGTAAGGCCCAGGGGGTGGCGGACGATCTTCTTTACCACCAGATAGACCACGGCGGCCATCAGGACGATGGTGACGGCGGCCAGAAGGCCGGTCTTGCCGGAGAAGCTGCTCCAGGCAGCGCCGGTGTTGTGCAGACGGGTGAGCCGGACGATGCCCGGCAGCAGCGGGGCCGACTGGCCCACGTCCAGGTGGGAGATGACCCACCACTTGAGAAGCTGGTCGCCGCCGATGCAGACGGCCAGCAGGATGACATACCACATAGTGTTTCCTCCGGGAGAATGTACTGCTGTTATGATAGACTATTTGGGCGGGGATTGCAACCGGAAAAGAAAAACGCCCCGAGGGGGGCGCTGCGAGGGGCGGGAAAGGGGTGCCGGGAGGTCAGTCCTCCGGGAAGCCGGGCTTCATGCGGAAGGTGTAGGTGCCGTCGGCGCAGAGGGTATCCTGACTGTCGGTGACCCAGGCGTGCATGACCACCAGGGTGCGGCCCATGTGGATGGCCTGAGCGTGGCCGCAGAGGACGTCGCCCTGGGCGATGCCCAGGAAGCGGGTCTCGCAGTTCACCGTAAGGCCGCGGCTGCCCCGGGTGCAGGCGGCGGCGCCGGCCACCTGGTCCAGCAGGGTGCAGTACACGCCGCCGTGGACGATGCCCAGGGGGTTCAGGTGGCCGGCGGTCAGGCGGACCTCGCCCTCGGCACCGCCGTCGGACAGGGATGTCAGGCGGATGCCGTTTTCCACATTGAAGCTGCCGGGGCGGTTGGCCCGGCGGAGGATGGTGTCAAAAAGGGCTTGTTGTTCTTCGTGGGTCATGCGGCGGCCTCCGTGGCGGTGTCGGCGGGGGTATCCTCCAGCTTGACCAGTTCGCCCAGGACCACATAGCGGTAGTTGGCCGCCTCGTAGGAACAGGTGCAGAGGGTCACGATCTGGCCGGAGGGGACGCCCTTGCCGGAGTAGAAGGTGGAATTATTGATGAAGCGCTGGAGCTGGTCGGCGGAGAGAGAGGTGCTGAACACCTCGTGGGTGCCGGGGACAACGATGCCGGCGAACAGGTCTACCCGGTACTTGCCGGCGTTGGTGTAGAGGAAAAAGTAGGGGTGGGCGTCGTAGTACCACTGCTGCTTATAGTTGGAGATGGAGGCGAACATGGAGCCGTCGGACATATGGTGGCCATAGAGCACGTTGTTGTGGCCGGAGAAGTCGCTGGGCACGCGGGCGTCCAGGAAGATGGTGCCGTATTCGCTGTAATTGCCGTACAGGTCGTGGTGGAGGTAATACTCGTTGTTGCCGTCGTAGGCGATGGGGTAGCTGATGGGGGTGCCGGGGCTGTAAATGTAGCCGATGATGTCGTTGTAGTGGCTCTGCCACCAGCTCAGGTCGATGCCCTTGGGGCCGGTCTGGCGCTCGATCTCCCGCTGGAGGTCGGCCCTGGTCTGGGCGATCATGGCGGCGGCGTCCGTCTCCGGGGTCATAGCGGCGGCCAGGTCCTCCACGGAGGGAAGGGCCTTCAGCAGGGCCACGGCCTGGGCCGGTGCGGCGGAGGAAACGGTTTTGGCCGCGGCGGTGGGGGCGGCGTCGGCGGCCAGCAGGTACAGCGGCACGCCGAGGACCAGCGCCAGCAGCGCGGCGAGGATGCGGTTTTTCATATATGGAGCTCTCCCCTTCTGTCGGTTTGGGAATACACAATGGAAATATTATACTTGCATGAATGGTGTATCGTCAAGGAAAAATATGGGCGCTTGACAAGTTTTGACAGCGGAAGAGGAAACGCAAAAAAGAGACAGCCGCAAGGCTGTCTCTTTTTGTGCTGTGAGGAGATACGGCTTATTTGTCGTACATATCGATGAGCTTGAGCAGATGCTCGTAGCGGGCCTTGGCCTCGTCCTCGTTGCGCTTGAACAGCACGTCCGCACGCTCGGGGAACTCGCGGGTCAGGCGGGAGTAGCGGGCCTCGTTCATCAGGAACTCCTGATAGCCGCCGGCAGGGGCCTTGGAGTCCAGGGTGAACTTCTTGTCGCCGCCGTCGGGATTGTAGCGGAACAGGTTCCAGTAGCCGCAGTCCACAGCCTTCTTCATTTCCTTCTGGCAGTTCATCATGCCGCCCTTGATGGAGTGCATCTCGCAGGGGCTGTAGCCGATAATCAGGGACGGGCCGTGATAGGCCTCGGCCTCGGTGATGGCCTTGATGGTCTGGGCGGGGTTGGCACCCATGGCCACCTGGGCTACGTACACATAGCCGTACTGCATGGCGATCTCGGAGAGGCTCTTCTTCTTGACCTCCTTACCGGCGGCGGCGAACTGTGCCACCTGACCGATGTTGGACGCCTTGGAGGCCTGTCCGCCGGTGTTGGAGTATACCTCGGTGTCGAACACGAAGATGTTGACATCCTGCTTGGAGGCGATGACGTGGTCCAGACCGCCGTAGCCGATATCGTAGGCCCAGCCGTCGCCGCCGAAGATCCACATGGACTTCTTGGCCAGGTATTCCTTCTTGCTGAGGATATCAGCGGCCAGCGTGCAGGCGGCGCAGTCGCACAGCAGGGCGCCCTTGGCCTTCAGCTCGGCGGCGTGCGCGGCGAGCTGAGGCATGGCGGCCAGCTCCTCCACGGTGCAGATGCTCTCCTCCAGGGCCTTGACGTAGGCCTTGGCGGGCTCGGCGTTGGCGGTGCCATCGTTCATGGTGTCCAGCCATGCCTGTGCGGCGGCCTTCAGCTCGGGACGCGCCCACTCCACAGCGATCAGCTGGCGGGTCTCGTCGGCCAGATCCTCGCGGATCTTGTTCTGACCGGTGAACATACCCAGGCCGTGCTCGGCGTTATCCTCGAACAGGGAGTTGCACCAGGCGGGACCGTGGCCGGCCTTGTTGGTGCAGTAGGGAGACGTAGCCGCGGGACCGCCCCAGATGGAGGAGCAGCCGGTGGCGTTGGAGATATACATATGGTCGCCGAACAGCTGGGTGACGAGACGGGCGTAGCTGGTCTCGGCGCAGCCGGCGCAGGAGCCGGAGAACTCCAGCATGGGCTGCTTGAACTGGCTGCCCTTGACGGTGTTGTCCTGCATATCCTTCTTCTCGGACACCTCGGCCACGCAGTAGTCGAACACGTCCTGCTGGGGCAGCTCGCCCTCCTGGGCGACCATGGACAGGGCGTTCACCGGGCAGGCGCCGATGCAGACGCCGCAGCCCATGCAGTCCAGCGGGCTGATGGCCATGGTGAACTGATAGGTGCCCTTGCCCTTGCCGGCCTTGACATCCACGATCTTGGCAGCCTCGGGGGCCTTGGCGGCCTCGTCAGCGGTGAGGGCGAAGGGACGGATGGTGGCGTGGGGGCAGACGTAGGCGCACTGGTTGCACTGGATGCACTTCTCGGCGTCCCAGGTGGGGACGGAGACGGCCACGCCGCGCTTCTCATAGGCGGCGGCGCCCAGCTCGAACTGGCCGTCCACATGGTCCACGAAGGCGGAGACGGGCAGGCTGTCGCCGTCCATCTTGCCCACGGGCTCCAGAATATCCTTGACCATCTTCACCAGCTCGGGCTTGCCCTTGAGCTCCTTGGCGGGCTTGGTATCCACGGCGTTGGCCCAGTCAGCGGGCACGTCGATCTTCTTATAGGCGGTGGCGCCCAGATCGATGGCCTTGTAGTTCATGTCCACGATGTCCTGGCCCTTCTTCAGGTAGGAGGCCTTGGCCTTCTCCTTCATGTAGGTGATGGCCTCCTCCTCGGGCATGACCTTGGCCAGAGAGAAGAACGCGGACTGGAGGATAGTGTTGTTGCGCTTGCCCATGCCGATCTCGATGGCCAGGTCAATGGCATCGATGGTGTAGAGCTGGATGTTGTTCTGGGCGATATAGCGCTTGGAGGCGGCGTCCATGTGGTGGTTCAGCTCGTCGAAGTCCCACTGGCAGTTGATCATGTAGACACCGCCGGGCTTGACATCCTGCACCATCTTGAAGCCCTTGGTCACGTAGCTGGGGTTGTGGCAGGCCACGAAGTCAGCCTTGTTGATATAGTACGGGCTGCGGATGGGGTGATCGCCGAAGCGCAGGTGGCTGATGGTCACGCCGCCGGTCTTCTTGGAGTCGTACTGGAAGTACGCCTGGACGTACTTGTCGGTGTGGTCGCCGATGATCTTGATGGAGTTCTTGTTGGCGCCCACGGTACCGTCGCCGCCCAGACCCCAGAACTTGCACTCGATGGTGCCGGGGGCCGCGGTGTTGGGACAGTTCTTATCCTCGGGCAGGGACAGGTTGGTGACGTCGTCCACGATGCCGATGGTGAACTGGCGCTTCATCTCGTCCTTCTTCAGCTCGTTATACACGGCGAACACGGAGGCGGGAGGCGTGTCCTTGCTGCCCAGGCCGTAACGGCCGCCGATGACCTTGATGTCGTTCCAGCCGGCGTTGGCCAGGGCGGTGACAACGTCCTGATACAGAGGCTCGCCCTGGGAGCCGGGCTCCTTGGTGCGATCCAGCACGGCGATCTTCCGCACGGAGGCGGGCAGGGCCTCGATGAGCTTCTCGGCGGCGAAGGGGCGGAACAGACGGACCTTGACAAGGCCCACCTTCTCGCCGTGGGCGTTCAGGTAGTCGATGACCTCCTCGGCCACGTCGCAGATGGAGCCCATGGCCACGATGACGCGGTCAGCGTCGGCGGCGCCGTAGTAGTTGAACAGCTTGTAGTCGGTGCCCAGCTTGGCGTTGATCTTGTCCATGTACTTCTCCACCACGGCGGGCAGGGCGGTGTAGTAGCTGTTGCAGGCCTCGCGGTGCTGGAAGAAGATGTCGCCGTTCTCGTGGCTGCCGCGCATATGGGGATGCTCGGGGTTCAGGGCGTGGCGGCGGAACTCGGCCACGGCGTCCATGTCGCACATATCCTTCAGATCCTCGTAGTCCCAGACAGCGATCTTCTGGATCTCGTGGGAGGTGCGGAAGCCGTCGAAGAAGTTGATGAAGGGGACCTTGCCCTCCAGCGCGGCCAGATGGGCCACGGGGGACAGATCCATGACCTCCTGGACGTTGCCCTCGCACAGCATGGCGAAGCCGGTCTGGCGGCAGGCCATGACGTCGGAGTGGTCGCCGAAGATGTTTAGCGCCTGAGTGGACACGGTACGGGCGGACACGTGGAACACGCAGGGCAGCTGCTCAGCCGCGATCTTGTACATATTGGGGATCATCAGCAGCAGGCCCTGGGACGCGGTGTACGTGGTGGTCAGGGCACCGGCGCCCAGAGAGCCGTGGACAGCACCGGCGGCACCGGCCTCGGACTGCATCTCGACGACCTTGACCTTGGTGCCGAAGATGTTTTTCAGACCGTTGGCGCTCCACTGGTCCACGAAGTCCGCCATGGGGCTGGACGGGGTGATGGGGTAGATGGCTGCGACCTCGGAGAACGCGTAGGAAACGTGCGCCGCGGCGTTATTGCCATCCATGGACTTCATTTTTCTTACCATAATGAGCCTCCTTACATTATATACTTCCGTACCGCCAGAAGGGCGCAAAGACCCCTTTGTACGGAATGTTAGGCACCGTCATAGTAGCACAAAAAATCCGGGATGTAAACCCATATTTTCGTGATTTGTGCCACGATAAAACTTTTTTAGCGCCATGCACAAAAATTCTCACGGCGGCGGGACAGGTTCATGCACTCCGCGCAAAAGGCAGGGGACTTTTTTGGAAAAAGTGGCTGTTCACGGCGGAAATTTTGTGGTAAAATGTACGGTGCTATAAAATTAGTGTAAAGGGGGCGCTGTCCATGATGGTGACGGTACGGTCGCTGGGCCTGACGGGCATCACCGGCTATGAGGTGTCGGTGGAGTGCTTTCTGTCCGGCGGACTGCCGGGGTTCGACGTGGTGGGCCTGCCGGACGCGGCGGTGAAGGAGTCGCGGGAGCGCGTTCGGGCGGCGGTGAAGAACTGCGGGGCCAAGTTCCCCGTCAGCCGCATCACGGTCAATCTGGCTCCGGCGCGGGTGCGGAAGGAGGGCACGGTGTACGACCTGCCCATCCTGCTGGGCATTCTGGCCGCGGCGGAGGAGATATCTCCCCTGCCCCAGGGCGCGGCGTTTTTGGGCGAGCTGAGCCTCTCCGGCGCGCTGCGGCCGGTGACAGGCGTGCTGCCCATGGCGCTGACGGCGGCGCGGCTGGGCATCGATACGCTGTATGTGCCCGAGGCCAACGCCGCCGAGGCTACCCTGGCCGACGGGCTGACCGTGTACGGTGTGGCGGACGTGGGACAGCTCATCGCCCACCTGAAGGGCGAGCAGGTCATGACGCCGGCGCCCCGGTGGACGCCGGGACATCAGGACCGGCCCCTGCCGGACTTCGCCGACGTGATGGGACAGGAGAATGTGAAGCGGGCGCTGGAGATCGCCGCCGCCGGCGGCCACAATGTGCTGCTGGTGGGCTCGCCCGGCGCGGGCAAGTCCATGCTGGCCCGGCGGCTGCCGTCCATCCTGCCGGACATGACCCGGGTGGAGGCCCTGCAGACCACGGAGATCTATTCCGTGGCGGGCATGACCGACCCGCGGCACCCGCTGGTGGATACGCGGCCCTTCCGCAGCCCCCACCACACGGCGTCCACCGTGTCGCTCTCCGGCGGCGGGGGGATACCCCGGCCGGGAGAGATATCCCTGGCCCACAACGGCGTGCTGTTTCTGGACGAGCTGCCGGAGTTCAGCAAGGCGGCGCTGGAGACACTGCGCCAGCCGCTGGAGGACGGCTTTGTGACCATCACCCGGGCCTCCGGCTCCCTGACGCTGCCCAGCCGCTTCATGCTGGTGTGCGCCATGAACCCCTGCCGCTGCGGCTGGTACGGCCACCCCTCCGGACGCTGCACCTGTTCACCCCAGCAGGTGGAGCAGTATATGCAGCGCATCTCCGGCCCGCTGCTGGACCGGATCGATATGCACATCGATGTGCCGTCGGTGGAGTATGAGGCCATGCGCCGCAAGGAGCGGCCGGAGCCGTCATCGGCCATCCGGGAACGGGTCAACGCCGCCCGCGAGGTGCAGAAAAAGCGCTTTGCCGGGACCGAGGTGTCCTGCAACGCCTACATGACACCCGCCATGATCGGAACATACTGTGCGCTGGACGCCGCCGGCGAAAAGCTCATGCAGGGCGCCTTTGAGCGCCTGGGCCTGACGGCCCGCAGCCACGACCGCATACTGCGTATGGCCCGCACCATCGCCGACCTGGAGGGCAGCGAGCGCATCGAGGCGGCACATCTTGCCGAGGCCATACAGTACCGCAGCAGCAGTACACTGAAATGACGGCGGGATCTTTTCCGCCCTGCCTGCGTCAAGTGATGAGCCGCAGGGTGCCGGAGAGAACTACACAAACAAGGAGAGAACCATATGCACGAGATCATTCTGTGCAAGCTGGGCGAGGTGGTCCTGAAGGGACTGAACCGCCGCAGCTTTGAAATGAAGCTGATGAGCAACATCCGCCGCCGCACCCAGCGGTTCGGCAAGTGGAAGATATATTCCCGCCAGTCCACTATCTATGTGGAGCCGGCGGAGGAGACCTGCGATATCGCCGGGGCCTACGCTGCCTGCAAGCAGGTGTTCGGCATCATCGCCATCACCCGGGCGCTGCCCTGCGAGAAGAGCAAGGAGGCCATTTTCGACACGGCCAGGACCTATCTGGGCGGTGCGCTGACCGCGGCCAAGAGCTTCAAGGTGGAGAGCAAGCGGGCGGACAAGTCCTTCCCCATGGGCAGCATCCAGCTGAGCCAGTGGGTGGGCGGCGCGCTCCATGACGCCTTCCCCCACCTGACGGTGGACGTACACCACCCGGAGCTGACGGTGTACATCGAGGTACGGGAGGACGCGGCCTACGTCCACGGCCCCGCCGAGAGCGCCGCGGGCGGTCTGCCCCTGGGCATGGGCGGCCACGCGGTGAGCCTGCTGTCCGGCGGTATCGACAGCCCCGTGGCCAGCTATATGATCGCCAAGCGGGGCGTACAGCTGGAGATGATCCACTTCGCCTCTCCGCCCTATACCGGCGAGCTGGCCCGGGAGAAGGTGCTGAAGCTGGCGGAGGAGCTGACCCCCTGGTGCGGCCGGCTGGCGGTGTTCATCATCCCCTTTACCGAAATTCAGGAGGAGATACGCCGCAAGTGCCCGGAGGATCACTTTACCCTGATCATGCGGCGGTTCATGATGCGCCTGGCCAATATGCTGGCGCTGGAGCTGCGGTGCCGCGCCCTGGTCACCGGAGAAAATCTGGGTCAGGTGGCCAGCCAGACCATGCAGGCGCTGGCCGTCAGCGAGGACGTGACCACCATGCCGGTGCTGCGGCCCCTGATCGGCATGGACAAGGAGGAGATCGTGAAGATCGCCCGCCATATCGGCACCTTCGACACGTCCATCCTGCCCTATGAGGACTGCTGCACCGTGTTCACGCCCCGGCACCCCAAGACGAAGCCCAGCGTGGAGGAGACGCGGGAGTACGAAAGCGCGCTGGATGTGGAGGGCCTGTGCCAGCGGGCCATGGCCGGACGCGAGATGATCCGGATCAAACCTACGCTATAAGGAGGCGCGTCTATGCCCCGTACCGCGGAGATCATCGCCGTGGGCAGCGAGCTGCTCGACGGCGGCGTGACCAATACGAATGCCGCGTTCCTCTCCCGGCTGCTGACTGCCGCCGGTGTGGAGGTGCTGTACCACACCACTGTGGACGACGACGCGGCGCGGCTGGAAAAGGCCGTGACCATCGCAAGGGGACGGGCGGAGCTGCTGGTGTTCACCGGCGGGCTGGGCCCCACCTACGACGATATGACGAAAACGGCGGTGTGCGCCGCGCTGGACACGCCGCTGGTGCTCCACCAGGAGGTGGTGGAGGATATGCGGCGGTATTTCGACCGGGTGTTCCGCCGGGAGATGCCGGAATGCGATATGCAGCAGGCCTATCTGCCGGAGGGGTGCACCGTGTTCCGCAATCCGGTGGGCACGGCGCCGGGGTGCGTGTTCACCGCCGGGAAGACCACGGCAGTGCTGCTGCCCGGCGTGCCCCATGAGTGCCGCTATATGGCCGAGCACTGCCTGCTGCCCTGGCTGGAGCAGGTCCGGGGACAGACGGTGCGGTCACACACGCTGCATATCTTCGGCCTGACGGAGCCGCAGGTGCAGGAGCTGCTGGACGACCTGCTGCGGCGGGAGGCGGACATGACGCTGGCACCCTATGCCAAGCCGGGCGAGGTGATGCTGCAGCTGTCCGCCCGCGGGGCGGACGAGCGTGCCTGTGAGGCGCGGATGGCGCCGGTGCTGGCGGAGGTAAGGGCCCGGCTGGGCGCGTATTTCTACGGCGTGGATGTGTCCGGGCTGGAGGAGACGGTGCTGACGCTGTGCCGGGAACGGGGACTGACGCTGGCGGCGGCGGAGAGCTGTACCGGCGGACTGATCGCCAAGCGGCTGACGGATATCCCCGGCGCGTCGCAGGTGTTTCTGGGCGGCGTAGTCAGCTATACGAACCATGTGAAGCAGCAGGTGCTGCACGTGCCGGAGAATTTGCTGGCGCGCTGCGGCGCGGTGTCGGCGGAGGTGGCCCGGGCCATGGCCCTGGGCGTCCGGGTGCTGACAGGCGCGGACCTGGCGGTGTCCGTCACCGGACTGGCCGGTCCCGACGGGGACGACCGGGGAAACCCGGTGGGCACCGTGTTCGTGGGGCTTTCCGCGCCGGAGGGCGTGACCGTGCGGCATCTGACCCTGGGCGGCGATCGGGAGCGCATCCGGACGCTGTCTGCCCACCACGCTTTTGATATGCTGCGGCGTTATCTTACCAATCTACCGACAGAAGGAGAATAAAACCATGGCAAAGAACAGCTACAAGGCCAACGTGAACCAGTACGCCAACCAGGAGGAGGCCATCCGCAAGGCCAAGGGCAACCCCAATAAGAATATCCATTCCAAGAAGAAGAACAGCAACTACGGCGGGTACACCACCGGCGCGTACATGGCCCAGAAGGTGGCCGAGAAGGTGAACCAGCAGGAGAAGGTGAAGCTGCCCACCTGGCTGAATGTGACGCTGATCGCGGAGTTTGCCGTGGTGCTGGTGATCCTGATCCTGCGCCTGACAGCCTTCAAGGACAGCGCGGTAATGACCCACCTGTCCTCCCTGACGCTGGGTATCACCTGCGGCACGCTGTTCTATATCCGCAAGTACAAGCACACGAAGAAAACCAGCGCCATGTACAGCATCATCACCATTCTGCTGGTGGTCATGTGCCTGCTGTACACCACCTTCGGCATTCTGGGCCTGCTGGGCTTTTTGGGCTGAGCGCCCCGCGCCGTAAAGCGCAGACTTCCCGGAGGGAGAAAGGAGCCGAGCTATGGCTGAGCTGACACCCATGATGCGGCAGTATATGGAGGAGAAGGAGAAGCACCCCGACTCCCTGCTGTTTTTCCGGTTGGGTGATTTTTACGAGATGTTCGGGCCGGATGCCCGGACGGCGTCGAGGGAGCTGGACCTGGCCCTGACCACCAGGGACAAGGACAAGAGCAAGTCCGACGAGGAGCGCATCCCCATGTGCGGCGTGCCGTATCACTCCGCCGAGGGGTATATCGCGCGGCTGATCGCCAAGGGGTACAAGGTGTCCATCTGTGAGCAGATGGAGGACCCGGCCCTGGCCAAGGGGTTGGTGAAGCGGGAGATCATCCGTACCGTCACCCCCGGCACGGTGCTGGACGAGGCATGCCTGGACGCGGGACGCAGCAACTATCTGTGCGGCGTGTATCTGACAGACACGGCGGCGGGACTGTGCGCGGCGGACATCTCCACCGGGCAGGCCCAGGTGACGGCGTTCACCGGGGCGCAGCGGTTGACGGGGCTGATCAACGAGCTGGGGCGCTTCGCCCCGGCGGAGGCGGTGATGAACGCCGCGGCCTATGACGACCCGGCACTGACCGCCGCGCTGGAGGAGCGCTTTTCCTGCCGGCGGGAGAGGCTGGCGGAGGGACGGTTCGACGTGTCGGACGCGGAGAAGAAGGTGCGGCTGCAATTCGGCGAGGCGGCGCTGCGGGACCTGCCCCGGAATGAGAGCGCACCGCTGCTGGCGCTGGGCGGGCTGCTGACGTATCTCTACGAGACGCAGAAGACCGATGTGAAGCAGCTGGACAAGCTGGAGTGGTACCGGACGGGGCAGTTCATGGAGCTGGACCTGACGGCCCGGCGCAATCTGGAGCTGACGGAGACGCTGCGGGGCAAGGAGAAGAAGGGCAGCCTGCTGTGGGTGCTGGATAAGACCAAGACACCCATGGGCGCGCGGAACCTGCGGATGTGGCTGCAGCAGCCGCTGGTGAACGTGGCGGCCATCGACCGGCGGCTGAATGCCGTGGCGGCGCTGACGGACAACACCGTGGGCCGCCAGGAGCTGCGGCTGGCCCTGACCGGCATGGGCGACATGGAACGGCTGATGAGCCGGATCGTCTACGGCACCGCCGGAGCCAGGGATCTGGTGAATCTGCGGGCGGCGCTGGAGCACCTGCCGGAGGTCAAGCGGTGCCTGACGCCGTTCCGGACAGGGGCACTGGGAAAACTGGACGAGCAGCTGGAGACGCTGGAGGACATCAGCGGGCGCATTGCCGCCGTGCTGGTGGACGAGCCGCCGTTCTCCGTCCGGGAGGGCGGCATGATCCGCGAGGGCTATGATGATGAGGTGGACCGGCTGCGGGGGATACTCTCCGGCGGCAAGGGGTTTATCGCGCAGCTGGAGGCCCGTGAGAAGGAAAAGACCGGCATCCGTACCCTGAAGGTGGGGTACAACAAGGTGTTCGGATACTATATCGAGGTGAGCAACTCCTTTAAGGACCAGGTGCCGGCAGACTACATACGCAAGCAGACGCTGGTGAACGGCGAGCGCTATATCACCCAGGAGCTGAAGGATCTGGAGCATGAGGTGCTCACCGCCCATGACCGGGACGCGGCACTGGAATACGACCTGTTCGCCGCGCTGCGGACAGAGGCGGCGGGACAGGTGACGCGGGTGCAGCTGGCGGCATCGCTGATCGCGCAGCTGGACACGCTGTGCGCCTTTGCCGAGGTGGCGGCCCAGAACCACTACTGCCGGCCGGAGGTGGACGAGTCCGGGGTCATCGAGATCACGGCGGGACGCCATCCGGTGGTGGAAAAGGTGCGGGGCGACGCATTCTTTGTGCCCAACGACACCCACATGGGCGCAAAGGAGGACCGGGTGGCCATCATCACCGGTCCCAACATGGCCGGTAAGTCCACCTATATGCGTCAGGTGGCGCTGATCGTGCTGATGGCCCAGGTGGGGTGCTTTGTCCCCGCCCAGCGGGCGCACATCGGCGTGGTGGACCGCATTTTCACCCGCATCGGCGCCAGCGACGACCTGGCGGCGGGACAGTCCACCTTCATGGTGGAGATGACCGAGGTGTCGGAGCTGCTTCGCTGCGCCACGAAGAACAGCCTGCTCATTCTGGATGAGATCGGCCGGGGTACGTCTACATTCGACGGAATGTCCATCGCCCGGGCGGTGCTGGAGCACTGTGCCGGGAAGCTGAAGGCCAAGACGCTGTTCGCCACCCATTATCATGAGCTGACCACGCTGGAGCAGGAACTGCCCAACGTGCGGAACTACAACGTGGCCGTCCACGCCCGGGGCGAGGATATCGTCTTTCTGCGGAAGATCGTCCCCGGCGGTGCGGACCGGAGCTACGGCATCGAGGTGGCCAAGCTGGCGGGCCTGCCGGACACGGTGCTCAAGCGGGCGCGGGAGATCTTGCGGGAGCTGGAGAGCCAGCCCCGGCAGCCCCACACCCCGGCGGCGCAGGAGGACCAGGTATCCCTGGAGGGCATGGCCGAGGGCGCCGTGGCGGATATCATCCGCCGGACGCAGGTAGACGCGCTGAGTCCGCTGGAGGCGCTGAACCTGCTGTATGAACTGAAGAGCAAGCTGCAATAGAAAAGGAGTGAATACCATGCCGCAGATACAACAACTGCCTGCCCATATCGCCGATCTCATCGCTGCCGGCGAGGTGGTGGAGCGTCCCGCCAGCGTGTGCAAGGAGCTGCTGGAGAACGCTTTGGACGCCGGGGCGTCCGCCGTATCCGTGGAGCTGGAGCACGGCGGCATGACGTATCTGCGGGTGACGGACAACGGCTGCGGCATCGCGCCGGAGCAGCTGCCTACCGCGTTTCTGCGCCACGCCACCAGCAAGCTGCGCCGGGCAGAGGACCTGGCGGCTATCGGGACGCTGGGCTTCCGGGGCGAGGCGCTGGCGGCCATCGCCGCCGTGTCACGGCTGGATATTTTCTCCCGTGCGCGGGGCGCCGACAGCGGCGCGTCCCTGCATCTGGAGGGCGGCGTACCCGGTGAGGTCACGGCCGCCGGGTGCCCGGAGGGCACCACCGTGTGCGTGCGGGACCTGTTCTACAACACCCCGGCGCGAATGAAATTCATGAAAAAGGACAGTGCCGAGGGCGCGGCGGCTGCCGCTGTGGTGACACAGCTGGCGCTCAGCCACCCGGAGGTGTCCTTCAAGCTGCTGCGGGATGGGCAGGAGGTGCTGCACACCCCCGGCGACGGGCAGCTGCTGTCGGCGATCTACGCTGCCCTGGGCCGGGATTTTGCCAAAAGCCTGCTGGAGGTGGACGGCGGCAGCGACGATGTGCGGGCCAGCGGCTTTGTGAGCAGTCCCGCCGCGGGACACGGCACCCGGGCGCGGCAGCTGTTCTTTGTCAACGGGCGGCTGGTGAAGAGCCAGCTGCTGACCGCCGCCGTGGAGGAGGCCTACCGCAACCGGCTGCTGAAGGGGAAGTTCCCCGGCTGTGTGCTGCATATCGCGCTGCCGGTGAACGAGGTGGACGTGAACGTCCACCCGGCCAAGACGGTGGTGAAATTCGCCGCCGAGAAAGCGGTGTTCGACGCGGTGCACTACACCGTGAAAGACGCGCTGGACGGCGAGGGGCGGCCAAAAGCGGCGGAAAAGCCCTTCTATCAGACCATGACGGCACAGGAATTCCTGAAACGACCGGATGCGCCAAAGCCTTCGCAGGCGGCGATGCTGCCCATGGGGAAGACCATCGGCTCGGCACCCGCAAGACCGGCGGCTACGGAGCCGGTCAGACCCGCGCCCGCTCCCGCCCCGGTCACGCCGGTGATGGCGGTGCACGACGTGGTGTGCCAGCCGGACAAGCCGTTCGCGGCACCGGCCGCGCCGGGCGTGGTGTATCACATCACACCGCCGGAGGTCCGCACACCGGCGGAGGAAACGGCGGAACGACCGGAGACGACGCCCTCCCCTGCCCCGGCTGCGGAGCCGGAGCAGCAGGAGATCGCCATGCCGGAGGGCCCCGCCGCGGCGGAGCAGCCCTGGCGCGTGGCGGGCGAGGTGCTGAAGACGTATATCATCTGCGAGGACGCGGAACGGAACGTGTGGCTCATTGACAAGCACGCCGCCCATGAGAGAATGCGGTTCGACGCGCTGAAGGCGCGCACGGAGCCGCCCATGCGGCAGCTGCTGCTGACGCCGGCGGCGGTGACGCTGGCGGCGGAGGAATACACCGCCGTGCTGGAAAATCTGGAGCTGCTGGCGGACTGCGGGTTCCTGTGCGAGGACTTCGGCGACGGCACGGTGCTGGTGCGGGAGGTGCCCGACGATGTGCGGGCCGAGGACGCCGCCGCCACGCTGGAGGAGCTGGCGCAGAAGCTGCGCCTGCACAGCGCGGACCGGGCGGCCCTGCGGGACGAGGTGATGCACACCGTGGCCTGCAAGAGCGCCATCAAGGCCGGTATGACCAGCGATCCGGCGGAGCTGCGGGCGCTGGCGGCGCAGGTGCAGTCCGGCGCGGTGCGCTATTGCCCCCACGGGCGGCCCGTGGCGGTGAAGCTGAGGGAATACGAGATCGAAAAAATGTTCAAACGGGCGTAAAGCCGCGTCTCTTCCGTTCTGCCATCGCCGGGTCGGCTTGCTGTACACAAAGTACAGCGGCACCGTCCCGTCATCGGCAGAACGAAAAATCCACGACTTTACAGGCCATAACGGCGCTGCGGCGCTTTCCAAAACGGATCGAGGTGAGGACATGGACAACAAGGTCGTCTGCGTGGTGGGGCCCACGGCCTGCGGCAAGACGAAGATGGGTGTGGCGCTGGCGCAGCGCTTCGGCGGCGAGGTGGTGTCCGTGGACTCCATGCAGATATACCGGGGCATGACCGTCGGCACCGCCGCCCCCACGGCGGAGGAGATGGAGGGCGTGCCCCACCACATGGTGGCCGTGGCGGACCCGGCGGAGAGCTGGTCCGTGGCCCGGTACGTCCGGGAGGCGGACGCGTGTGTGCAGGACATCCTGCGGCGGGGAAAGCGGCCGGTGCTGGTGGGGGGCACGGGGCTGTATCTGGACGCGCTGGTGCGGGGGCAGGACTTTGCCGCCGGCAGCCAGGGCGGGGAGATACGCCGGGAATTGCAGGAAAGGCTGGCGAAGGATGGCGCGGAGGCGCTGCTGGAGGCGCTGCGGGCCGTGGACCCGGAGAGCGCGGCGCGGCTGCACCTGCGGGATGAGAAGCGGATCGTCCGGGCGCTGGAGGTCTATTACGAGACGGGGGAGACCATCGGGGCGCACGACAGAAAAAGCCGGGAGATACCGCCCCGGTACGACGCGGCGTACATCGGCGTGGCCTTCCGGGACCGGGAGGATATGAAGGAGCGCATCGACCGGCGGGTGGATGCGATGGTGGCACAGGGGCTTTTGCAGGAGGTGGAGACACTGCTGCAAAGCGGCCTGCCCCGGGACGCCACGGCCCTGCAGGCTATCGGGTACAAGCAGTTTCTGGCGGTGGCCGAGGGCCGCGCCACCGTGGCCGAGGCCATCGCGGAGGTAAAGCTGCGGTCACGGCAGTACGCCAAGCGGCAGCTGACCTGGCTGCGGCGCAACGAGGCTATCCACTGGATATTATGGGAAAAAACGCCGGATTTTTCGGCGGGGTTACAAAATGCGACAGAATTCCTCCTGTCCGCCGGGGTATGCTGATAGCGGCGGGCGGAGGCAGATATTGTGCATATCGTCCGTACAGACATACAAGGAGTGGACGATCATGCAGAAGACAAACAACTTACAGGATATCTTTCTTACCAAGGCCCGGAAGGAGAATGTGCCGGTGACGCTGTTCCTGGTGAACGGCTTTCAGCTGCGGGGCGTCATCACGGGGTTCGACTGCTTTGTGGTGGTGCTGGACAGCGAGGGGCGGCAGCAGGTGATCTACAAGCACGCCATCTCCACCATCGCGCCGGCGCGGAATGTCACGCTGTGGGAGGACGCGGAGTAAGAGAACATAGACAAAGAGGAAAGCCCATGAACAACACCCCAGACAACAACACGAACATCCCGGCGGGGAACAACAAGCGCTCGTCGCCGCTGCTGAAGGTGCTGCCTATCGCGGTGCTGGCGGCGGTGCTGGTGTACTTCGCCGCGCAGGTATACAACTACTTTGCCGACCCGATGACCATCACGCTGGTCTATGAGGCACAGGCGGAGGACGTTATCTCCATGGAGGGCTGGCTGGTGCGGACGGAGGAGCCGCTGCCCGGCCAGACCGGCACCGTGTCCCGGGCTGTGCAGGAGGGACAGCGGGTGGCCGCCGGCGAGACGGTGGCCACGGTGTACAGCGACGACAGCGCGCTGCAGACCGTCAGCCGGATCGAGACGCTGGAGCTGCAGCTGCAGCAGCTGCAGTTCGCCCTGACGTCCTATCTGGACCCGGATGCGGCGCTGAAGCTGGATACGTCCATCACCGGCGACATCCTGACCCTGCGGCAGACGCTGAGTGCCGGGGATTATGCCGCGGCGGAGAGCGACCTGGCGGCGCTGAAGGCCGCCGTGCTGAAGCGGGACCACGGGAGCTATACGTCACAGGAGGAGATACAGGCGCAGGTCAAGTCGGTGGAGAGTGAGATACAGCAGCAGAAAGCCGCGCTGTCCGGCGCGAAGACCGTGACCGCCAAGGCCTCCGGCACCTATTCCGCCGTGTGCGACGGGTACGAGAGCGTGCTGACGGAGGCGTTTCTGGAGGACGTGACGCCGGGCAAGCTGAACGGCGTGAAGGCGGCGGCGGAGCAGAGCAACGTGGGCAAGCTGATCTACGGCGACACCTGGTACTATGCGGTGGTGCTGCCGGCAGAGCAGGCGGCGGCGCTGAAGGATATGGGCCGGGTGGATGTACGCCTGGCCAAGGGCTTTGACCAGAGCATCCGCATGAGCGTGGTGTCCGTGTCCCGGGAGGAGAACGGTCAGGCGGCGGTGGTGCTGTCCAGCACACGGTATCTGGCACAGACCACGCTGCTGCGTCATCAGGCGGCGGACGCGGTGCTGCACACCTATCAGGGACTGCGGGTACCGGCCGACGCGCTGCGGGTCAGCGCGGACGGCACCACCGGCGTGTACTGTGTGGACGGCGAGAACGCCTCCTTCCGGCCGATCGAGCTGGTATATCAGGGGGAGGGCTACGCGCTGGTGAAGCCCGCCGAGGGCGTGCGGGACACACAGACCCTGCGCTCCGGCGATCAGGTCATCGCCACGTCCGGCGAGCTGTATGACGGCAAGGTCATCCGATAAACACGGCGGCACCCGCCGCAGGCGGGCGCACGCGGCTTAGATACGAAAGAGACAAGGAGGCACAAGCGATGTCTATTCGGGAAAATTTGGAAGCGATCCGCGCCGAGATCGACGCGGCGGCACGGGAGACGGGCCGCACCGGGGCGGATATCACACTGGTGGGCGCCAGCAAGATGAACGATGCCGCCGCCTGCCAGGAGGCCATCGCCGCCGGCATCGACGCCCTGGGCGAGAACCGGGTGCAGGAGATGACCGCAAAGCTGGCGGAGGATGCCTATCGCGGCGCGCCGCTGCATTTCATCGGCCACTTGCAGCGCAACAAGGTGAAGCAGGTGGTGGGCAAGGTGGCCCTGATCCAGTCCATCGGCTCGCCGGAGCTGCTGGCCGAGGTGGACAAGCAGGCGGAAAAGCTGGGCATCGTGCAGGATATCCTGCTGGAGGTGAACATCGGCGGCGAGGCGGCCAAAAGCGGCTTTGCGCCGCAGGAGGTGGAAAACGCGGCGGCACAGGCGAAGGAAATGGGCCATGTGCGGGTGCGGGGACTGATGACCATACCCCCGGCGGACGCCACACGGGAAGAAAATGTGGTATATTTCCAAAAAGTACAGGCACTATATGTTGACATAAACAGAAAAATGTACGATAATGGATTAGAATATCTTTCTATGGGTATGAGCGGCGATTTTGCCGATGCCATTCGCGCGGGAGCCAACATGGTCCGCGTGGGCACCGCCATTTTCGGCGCAAGAGACTATTCCAAATAATACGCGGGAGGTATTGCACATGGGCCTGATGGACGAGCTGAAGAAGATCATTCATCCCTACGATGATGAGGATTATGATTATGAGGACGATTTTGAGGAGCCGGTAAAGGAGTCCTCCCGTTCCCTGTTTGACGACCGCAAGGACGACCGCCGTGAGGATCGCCGCAGCGAGGACCGCCACAACAAGGTGGTGAACATCCACGCCACCACCCAGCTGAAGGTGGTGCTGGTGAAGCCGGAGCGCTTCGAGAACGCCTCGGAGATCGCCGACCACCTGAAGGAGAAGCGCACGGTGGTGCTGAACCTGGAGTCCACCAACAAGGACGTGGCCCGGCGGCTGATCGACTTCCTGTCCGGCGTGGCCTATGCCGGCGAGGGCAAGATCAAGAAGGTGGCGGCCAACACGTACATCATCACCCCCTACTCCGTGGATATCATGGGCGACCTGATCGATGAGCTGGAGAACAACGGATTGTACTTCTAAAGAAATCATATAACGGAGGGATCGGCAATGTTTACACCCCAGGAAGTTTCCGAAAAAGTATTCCCGAAGGCGTCATTCGGCGGTGGCGGATACAATATGGCGTCTGTGGATGAGTTCCTGGACGCGCTGACGGAGGACTACACCGCCCTGTTCAAGGAGAATGTCACGCTGAAGGCCAAGCTGAAGGTGCTGGCCGAGAAGGTGGAGGAGTACCGTTCCACCGAGGAGGCCATGCGCCAGGCACTGCTGACGGCCCAGAAGATGGCCGCCAAGCTGGTGCAGGAGGCCCAGAGCGAGAAGGAGAAGATCCTGGCCGACGCGCAGGTGGAGGCCCAGGCGGAGATCCATCGGCTGGACGACGAGCGCAGGGCGGCGGAGAAGAAGCTGCAGGCCGCACAGGAGAAGACCGCGGCGTTTATTCGCCGCAGCGAGGAGCTGTGCCAGGCCCAGAGCGCCTTTTTGCAGTCCCTGCCGGAGCTGGACTTCGTGCCGGAGCAGCCGGAGTCCCCTGCCGCTGAGCCCCAGGCCGATGTGGTGTCCGCCATCGAGCAGGATATCCTCAGCAAGTACATCGACGCGCCGGAGGAGAAGGGCGCCGGGAGCGCCGTTACCGACGAGCCCACCATCAAGCTGCCGCCGGTGGACGGCAGCGCCATCCCCAGCGATTTCCGGCTGAGTCTGGACGAGCTGAAGTTCGGTCGGAACTACAGCGGTGACAAGTAAGCACAACAACAAAAGGCGGCCTTGCGCCGCCTTTTTTCCACGGAGGAAGACGGTATGACAAAGCCCATCATCGCGCTGCTGTATGACTTTGACAAGACGCTGTGTACCACGGATATGGAGGACTACGCCTTTATCCCGGCCCTGGGATACACCCCGGCGGAGTTCTGGCACAAGGCCAACACCTTCGGCCGGGAGAACCGGATGGACGGGCTGCTGGCGTATATGTACACCATGATCGTCGAGTGCCGCGCCCAGGGAAAGGACCTGAAGCGGGACTTTCTGGTGGCGTGCGGCCGCAGCATGGAGCTGTTTCCCGGCGTGCGGGAGTGGTTTCAGCGGATTAACGCCTTCGGTGAGCAGCAGGGCGTGACCATCGAGCACTATGTGCTGTCCTCCGGGCTGAAGGAGATCATTGAGGGCAGCGGTATTGCCCACGAGTTCAAGCAGATCTACGCCTGCGAGTTCTACTATGACGAGGCGGGTGCCGCCTGCTGGCCCAAGCTGGACGTCAACTTCACCAACAAGACCCAGTTCGTCTACCGCATCAACAAGGGTGTGCTGGACGTGGCCGATGACAAGACGCTGAACGACTCCATGCCCGACGACAGCAAGCGGGTGCCCTTTACCAACATGATCTATGTGGGCGACGGGCTCTCCGACGTGCCGTGTATGAAGATGATGCGGTCCTACGGCGGGCAGGCCATCGCCGTGTACCAGAGCAGCAACCGGGCCGGCGTGGAGGACCTGCTGGCCAAGGGACGGGTGGATTTCATCTTCCCTGCCGACTACCGGGAGGGCACGGGGCTGGACGTGACGGTGCAGAACATCATCCGTAAGATGGCCATCAGCGACGCGCTGACCGCCGAAAATGTCCGCCAGATACAGTCCATCGGGCATACGGAGGTGCCGGGACAGGCGGGGTTGTTTGAATAAAAGGCATAAAAAGAGACGGCCGAGGCCGTCTCTTTTATTTGGCTGCTTCAGTCAATTTTGGTCTCATAGTATTGCATCCAGGTCAGCACATCGTTTTCGAATTTCAATGAAAGACCGCTGTGACTCGACATATCGAAAAAGACAATGTCGCCCTCAGAGGCTCTACGGGTGTCGACACTCAAACGATATTCCTCAGAACCATCGGGGAATACCAGAGGATTCCAATCAAACCTTGCGGAGGAATGATCGACAAGAGCTTGACACCAGGGCGTCATTTGAAGCTGTGCGTAGACCTGCTCCCGGGTCATGCCGGTCATTACCCCGCAGGCGGAAAAGGTGACAAACGGTGATTCAAGCCGAACCTCCTTTTTGGAATTGGCCTGCATATAGCTGTCCAAAGTCATGCTGTCAAATGTGGCGGCACTGACCAAAGCGTACAGATTTGTGCTTATGCATTCATCTGTCCACTGGCAGAAGGCCTCGTCCCCCATTTCCGCAGCCTTTTCAGAAAAAGCGTTAAACAGAGCAAGCCCGTCCTCGCCCATCAGATCATAGATCACGATGTTGCTGCCCCAGGCCCCAAAGGGGGAAACGTCAAAATACTCGCCTAAAAAACAGCTGTTTTCAAAGTAAAGCTCGTCGAGGCCCATTGCCTCCCAGCCTAAGGCGGTAAGACAGTCGGAATTCGCCTGCGCCTGACCCTCGGTATCGCCCAGCAGGAGATATAGCTGTGCCATGCGCTTATAGGCAAGATCAATGTCCATCTCGTTCCAGGTATCTGTTTCCTCGGCGGCCACAGCCTTTTTCAGGCCCTCGATGCTGCCGGGGAAGTCGCCGTCGCAGGCCAGCTGTATGGCGGCCTCGTACAGGGCGCGGCCGTCGCTTTCCACGGAGGCGGTATCGCCGTCATCACCGGCGGCGCTGGCGGGCTGTTCGCCGCAGGCAGTCAGGCTCAGGACCTTGGCCAGGGCCAGCAGCAGGGTGATGAGCTTTTTCATGTTGTTCTCTCCTTTACCAGAATTTCCCTTTTAACGGATATATGCAAATAAAGTATACTATGTATGGATAGAAAAGGCAAGTGAAATAAATAAAACCGCCCCGGGCCATTGGCCCGGGGCGGTCTGCACTCGGTTTATTTTTTCTTCTTTTTGCCCACGATGAGCAGCACCACAACGGCGATGACGGCCACGACCACCAGGGTGATCCACAGGCCCATGTTGCTGGTGTCGCCGGTGAGGGGGCTGGCACAGGCGACGCACAGGCTCATGGCCGCGGCGCACACCGCGCACAGCAGCGCGATCAGTTTTTTCATATTTTTCACCTCATTTTAACGGTTTCTCCATTCCACCGCCGCCGGCGGGGAAATACATACAGGCGCAGGTCTATTGTACCATAGTTTTTGGGTTTTGCAACCCCGGAAACGTGCGCCCTGCCGCAGGGAAAGATCGGCGCCCCCGCCGATGGGCAGGGGCGCTGCGGTTTACAGATAGTTCAGCGGGTTGACGAACGTGCCGTTGAACTTGACACCGAAATGGCAGTGGTTGCCGGTGGAGCGGCCCGTCGAGCCCATGCGGGCGATGAGCTGGCCCTTGTGGACCTTCTGCCCCAGGGACGCCACCAAACTGCTGTTATGCCCGTAGTACGTCTGATACCCGTTGCCGTGGTCGATGATGATCAGATAGCCGTACCCGCTCATCCAGCCGGAGTACGTCACCGTGCCGCCGTCGGAGGCATAGATGGACGTGCCGTAGCTGTTGCCGATGTCGATGCCGCTGTGGTAGGTGCTGCCCAGCAGGCTTCGATAGCCGAACCGGCTGGTGAGGATGCCGGTGCAGGGCCAGGAGAACGACCCGGTGGGATACCAGGTGGGCCGCTCCTTCGTGCCGCGGAGCTGCTGCTCCGTCACCGGCTGGGACAGCGTCACGCTGGCCACCACCTCGCGCTCCGTCTCCTCGCCGTTGATGTACGTCACGTTGGCGGTCATGTCCGCCTTGCCATACACGCCGGGGGACGTGACCTTATACTCACCCTGATACATGGACGCGTCGTCGGTGTACTCCACCTGGTACGGCACATCCTGCACGTACCGCTGCCGCTCCACGTTCACCACCGTCAGATAGGGCACGGCGTTGCTGATGGTCAGCACATCGCCCACCCGCAGGATCTTCGGGTCATAGCCGGAGTTCAGCTTCATCAGCGCTTCCACGCTCAGGTCGTATTTCTCCGCGATGCTGTAATAACTGTCGCCGGAGGTGACGGTGTACGTCACCTCGCCCTCCTTCGTCTCGTTGAGGATCTCGGCGATGTAGCCCAGGTTCATCACGTAGGACGACTCCACGTACTCCTGCCGGATGTCCACTTCCTCCGCGAAGTAGGCGTTCACCGTGTCCGCCGTCTCATAGCCCAGCTTCAGCTGCTCCAGCAGGTCCTCCAGCGCGCCAGAGCGGGTGGTGGCCACCACCTTTTCGCCGTCCACATACAGGACATAGGCGTAATCCACCACGCCGAGGGTGTCGCTCAGTGTCTCTTCAAACTCGTCGTCGGAGATCAGCTCGCGGCGGGGGAAAACGCCTGTTTCGGCGGTGAGCAGCGCCGTATCCACAGTGTAGCCGCCGTCGCCGGTGGTCGCGCGGGTGACATCCTCCAGCTCCGCCACCACCTTTTCGGCGGCGCGGCGGGAGGAGACGATGCCAAGGTCCTGACCGTCATAGGTCACCTGAGCGCCCAGGGTGTACAGGGACAGAACGGTGGCCGCGGCGGCGATGGCCATGGCGCCGCACAGGAATGCCACCGGGTGCAGATGCATCTTCTCAAAAAAGTGGCGGCGTTTGCCGCCCATCCAGGTCAGTGCCTTGCGCCGGTTGGAGAAGCCCTCGCGTATGGCGGCGGCCCGGCGCTCCAGGCTGCCGCGGAAGAAGAGGAACAGCTGGGCTGCGCCGTATTCGGATTCGGGGAACCGCCTGTCGCGGTTGGCGGCCGCCAGAGCCCGCGCATTGCTGCGCAGATCGGACAGCCACCGACCGATGCGGCGGAAGCCCGCTTGTATGTTCAGGGTGAACAGATCGTGGTGCTCATCGCAGAAGCTCCGCCAGCTCATTAAATTGTCACGCCACAGCTGCCACAGCTCCGATAGGGTCATGTGCTCCCGGTTGGGGTCGCGGTCGGCGGCTTTTTTCTGTTGTTGATCCTGCGTCATGGTGTAAGCCCCTAAAAGTTACAAATAGTTACAAAGCGTATGATACAATGATTTTCCCCTCACGTCAAGGATTAAATTGTAAACAAACCTTGCTGTGAAGAGAAAACCTTATAAAAAGGGGCTTTAATGGGGGAAATCGGCGGGTTTTCGGAAAAAACTTTTTGATGAAAAGCGCGGGACAGTGGCCGGGGCGGTCAAACGCGGTCTGTATTGTTCCTGATAAAATAAAAATCCAAGCCCCGAAAGGGGGCTTGGATTTTTTCTTTTTCAAAGCTGCTTGTCCAGGGAACGGATCAGCTGGGCAATGGCGTTGTCGCGGCAGTCGGGCAGGCGGCGGACGCCGGGTGTGTGCAGCACCTGGGGAATGGCGTTGGCGGGGGCGTAGCCCTGGCCGGCCCAGGTGAGCATACTGATGTCGTTGGCGTGGTCGCCCACGCAGATCACGTTTTCCCGTGCCACATCCAGCAGGTCCGCCAGACGCCGGACCATGCCGCCCTTGTTGGCGCCCTTGGCTGTCAGTTCCACCAGGGTCACGGCGCTGGGGACTACCTCATAGTCGTGGTACCAGGGCCGGGAGGCCAGAAAGTCCAACAGGGCGGGCAGGTGCGCCTCCTCGGTGGAGAAAAGGGCCTTACTGATGGGGGACGGCACGTCGTCCATGGTGTCTACCTCGATGGACGGCGCGTGGGTGATGTGCATATGACGGCGGGTGACGTCGTTGGCGTTCAGGGCGTGGATGGTGTTGTCATCGTGGTACAGCTCCACAGCCACCTGGGGCAGGGCGGTGACGACCTCCGTGACGTGCTGCCGGACGGAGTCGGGCAGGAAGGCCGTGACCAGGTACTTTTTCTGCGGGAAGTCGTAGATGGCCGCGCCGTTGAACAGCACGGTGGGACCGTTCATGGGAATGCCGTCCACCACCGTTTCAAAGGCGGGCTTGGCGCGGCCGGTGGCCACGGAAAAGATGCCGCCGTTGGCCATGAAATACTCGATGGCGGCGCGGTTCTCGTCAGAGACGGGGGGCATATCCACGCACTTTTGCAGGGCCTCCTCGGTGTAGACCAGGGTGTTGTCAAAATCGCTGACCAGCAGCAAGCCGTTGAATTTACGCATGATTTACGCCTCCGTGCCGCCGTTGGGCTTACTGCCGCCGCTTCTGCGGCGGGGCCGATGGCGGCTGCGCTTCTTCTCGCCGCCCGCGGCGCTTTGGCCGTCCCCGGCGGGCTTGACTGCCTTGGGTGCGGGTGCGCCGGTGCTTCCAGCGGCGTTGGCACCGCCGTTTCCGCCGCGGCGTCCGCTTCTGCGGCGGCGATCGCCGCCCTCGCGGCGGGGCTTGCCGCCTTCGGTGGGGATATCGGAACGCGGGGCTTTTTCCGCAGGGGCGGCGGACTTCTCCGCCGTGCGCTTCTCGCCGTCGCCCCGACGGCGGCTGCGGCTCCGGCGGCCGCGTTTCTTTTCACTCTCCGCCGCGGCATCCGGGTCGAAGTCGCTGAGCAGGGTGATAGTGGGCAGCTCCTCCTCGGCCAGGGGCTCCACATAGCGCTCGGGGCGCTTGTCGGGGACCGCGATTCCCTCGCGGCTGCCTTTGCCGCTCCGCAGGACGCAGACCTCGCAGTTGTGGTAGCAGCGGGGACCGTCGGTGCGGTCATCCAGGCGGACGTTCACAGTCTCCTTCAGCACGTTTACGTCGCTGACGTTGCCGGTGCCGTCCGGCGTCAGGACGAAGGAGTCGTTCTTGGGCAGGCGCTTGACGGCGTCCTCGTAGGCGTCCTGCTCATATTTCAGGCAGCACATCAGGCGGCCGCAGGTGCCGGAGATCTTGGTGGGGTTCAGGCTCAGGTTCTGGGTCTTGGCCATCTTGATGGATACGGGCAGGAACTCGTCCATGAACTGGGCGCAGCAGAAGGGCCGGCCGCAGATGCCCAGGCCGCCGATCATCTTGGCCTCGTCGCGGACGCCGATCTGCCGCAGCTCGATGCGGGCGCGGAACACGCTGGCCAGGTCCTTGACCAGCTCGCGGAAGTCCACGCGGCCATCGGCGGTGAAGAAAAACAGGATCTTGCTGCCGTCAAAGCTGCACTCCACCCGCACCAGCTTCATCTCCAGCTTGTGCTGCTGGATCTTCTTTTTGCAGACGTCGAAGGCTTCCTTCTCACGGCTGCGGTTGTAGGCGGCGGTGTGCTTGTCGTTGTCGGTGGCGATGCGGAGGACGGACCGCAGGGGTTTGACCACCGCGTCATCGGGCACCTGGTGGTTGCCCGCCGCGCAGTGGGCGAATTCCGGGCCCTGGGCGGTCTCCACGATCACGTCGGTGCCGGCGGGGATCGTGAGCCCCTTGGGGTCGAAGTAGTATTCCTTGCAGCCGCTGCGGAAGCGGACAGAGATCACATCGGTCATAAAAGTTCCTCCCATTTCACGGCGAGGGCGCCCAATATCTGGCCCACGCCCGCATTTTGGTCACATTGTTCGGCAAAGCGCTGACTGGCCGCGCACAGTCCCAGCAGCTGCCGCGCCGTCAGCCTGTCCGCCAGAAGAAGGGCGGCTTCCGCACAGGAGGGGTCCGGCTGCGCTTTGCCCTGCTGCACCAGCAGGGCTTCGGCCGCGGCGCGCCACAGCTCCTCCAGCTGGGCCTGCAGCGTCTCGCGCTTCAGGGACTGCTCGCGGGAGAGCAGCGCCGTGGTCACCGGCAGCAGACGCCCGGAGGCAAACGCACGGCACAGCTCCGCGGTACCGTCGCTGAGGGGCGCGTCTTCCCCGTCGTATTTCAGCAGAGCACAGCGGGAACGGACGGTCTCCAGCAGGGCGGCGGGAGCGTCGGCGCAGAAGATGAAAGCGGCATAGGGCGGTCCCTCCTCCACCACCTTCAGCAGGACATCCTGATCCCGCTGGTTCAGCTGGCGGCAGTCAGAGATGACGTATACCTTGCGCCGGGCCTCGTTGGGGCGGATGTACACATCCTTACGCAGGGCGCGGACTGCCTCCACCGTCAGCTCCTTGTGCTCTGTATCCAGCACGGGGATCACGTCCGGGTGGATGCCCTCCAGTACCTTGCGGCAGTGGCGGCAGCGCAGGCAGGGCCTGTCCGTTCCCTCGCAGACGTGGGCGGCGGCGAGAAACCGGGCAGCGGCGGTCAGGTCACCCCGGCCCGTCAGGATGACCGCGTGGCTGAGACGGTCCTCCCCGGCGGCGCGGCGCACGGTGCGGGTGAATATGCTGTTTTCCTGGGGCAGCTGGACCATGCGCGTACCTCCCGGTAAAGTGCCTACTAATTCAATATAATAGTATACCACAGGAGTGGGGGAATAGGCAAGACACAAAATCTTCCCTCCGTTCCGCCGGGAGAAGCGCGCCGGGACGGCGGCTTTGTGGGTGCTGCGCCAAAAAGGACGGAAAATAGAGGAAACGGAAATGTGTTACCGGTTTACGGCGAGTGTCCGCAAAGGAAACAACATTTTTTGTAAAAATATCCGCGACAGGGTTGCTTTTAAAAAAAAATATGACTATAATAAATTGTTCTCAATGTTTGGTACAACTATTTAATATACGGAGGAACTGCAATGAGCAAGAAGTATTGTTACCTGTTCACCGAAGGCAACGCCAAGATGCGTGAGCTGTTGGGCGGCAAGGGTGCGAACCTGGCGGAGATGACCAATATCGGTCTGCCCGTGCCCCAGGGCTTTACCATCACCACCGAGGCCTGCACTCAGTATTACGAGGACGGCCGCCAGATCAACGGCGAGATCATGGCGGAGATCATGGAGTATATCGAGAAGATGGAGAAGATCACCGGCAAGAAGTTCGGCGATCTGGAAAATCCCCTGCTGGTATCCGTGCGCTCCGGCGCCCGCGCCTCCATGCCCGGCATGATGGACACCATTCTGAACCTGGGTCTGAATGAGGACGTGGTGGACGTGATCGCCAAGAAGTCCAACAACCCCCGCTGGGCGTGGGATTGCTATCGCCGCTTTATCCAGATGTATTCCGATGTGGTCATGGAGGTCGGCAAGAAGTACTTTGAGCAGCTGATCGATGCCATGAAGGAGAAGAAGGGCGTGACCCAGGACGTGGAGCTGTCCGCCGAGGATCTGAAGGAGCTGGCCATGCAGTTCAAGGCCGAGTACAAGTCCAAGATCGGCAGCGACTTCCCCGCCGACCCCAAGGAGCAGCTGATCGGCGCCATCAAGGCCGTGTTCCGCAGCTGGGACAACCCCCGCGCCAACGTGTACCGCCGCGACAACGACATCCCCTATTCCTGGGGCACCGCCGTCAACGTGCAGTCCATGGCCTTCGGCAACATGGGCGACGACTGCGGCACCGGCGTGGCGTTCACCCGTGACCCCGCCACCGGCGAGAAGAAGCTGATGGGCGAGTTCCTGACCAATGCCCAGGGCGAGGACGTGGTGGCCGGCGTGCGTACCCCCATGCCCATTGCCGAGATGGCTGAGAAGTTCCCCGAGGCCTATGACGAGTTCGTGAAGGTCTGCAATATCCTGGAGGACCACTATCGCGATATGCAGGATATGGAGTTCACCGTGGAGCACGGCAAGCTGTACATGCTGCAGTGCCGCAACGGCAAGCGCACCGCTCCCGCCGCGCTGAAGATCGCCTGCGACCTGGTGGACGAGGGCATGATCTCCGAGCAGCAGGCCGTGGCCATGATCGACCCCCGCAACCTGGATACCCTGCTGCATCCCCAGTTCGACCCCAAGGCGTTGAAGGCCACCGAGCCGGTGGGCAAGGCGCTGCCCGCCTCCCCCGGCGCTGCCTGCGGCAAGATCGTGTTCAACGCCGAGGACGCCAAGGAGTGGGCTGCCCGGGGCGAGAAGGTGGTCCTCGTCCGTCTGGAGACCTCTCCCGAGGACATCGAGGGCATGAAGGCCGCCCAGGGCATCCTGACCGTCCGCGGCGGTATGACCTCCCACGCGGCTGTGGTGGCGCGCGGCATGGGCAAGTGCTGCGTCTCCGGCTGCGGCGCCATCAACATGGACGAGGCCAACAAGCAGTTTACCCTGGCAGGCAAGACCTACCACGAGGGCGACTGGATGAGCCTGGACGGCTCCACCGGTAATATCTACGACGGCGCTATGCCCACCGTGGACGCCAATGTGGGCGGCGATTTCGGCCGCATCATGGCCTGGGCCGACAAGTTCCGCCGGCTGAAGGTCCGCACCAATGCCGACACCCCCGCCGACGCCGCCCGCGCCCGCTCTCTGGGCGCCCAGGGTATCGGCCTGTGCCGCACTGAGCATATGTTCTTCGACGGCGACCGTATTGCCGCCATCCGCGAGATGATCTGCTCCGACACCAAGGAGCAGCGCGAGAAGGCTCTGGCCAAGCTGCTGCCCATGCAGCAGGGTGACTTCGAGGGCATCTACGAGGCCATGGAGGGCTGCCCCGTCACCATCCGCTTCCTGGATCCCCCTCTGCACGAGTTCGTTCCCACCGAGGAGGTGGACATTGAGCTGCTGGCCAAGGATATGGGCAAGACCGTGGCCGACATCAAGGCCATCATCGCCTCCCTGCACGAGTTCAACCCCATGATGGGTCACCGTGGCTGCCGTCTGGCCGTCACCTTCCCGGAGATCGCCGTCATGCAGACCCGTGCCGTCATCCGCGCCGCCATCAACGTCCAGAAGAAGCACCCCGACTGGAACATGGTGCCTGAGATCATGATCCCCCTGGTGGGCGAGGTCAAGGAGCTGAAGTTCGTCAAGGACGTGGTGGTCAAGACCGCTGACGAGGAGCTGGCTGCTGCCGGTATGAACATGAAGTACCTGGTGGGCACCATGATCGAGATCCCCCGCGCTGCGCTGACCGCTGATGCCATCGCCACCGAGGCGGAGTTCTTCTCCTTCGGTACCAACGACCTGACTCAGATGACCTTTGGCTTCAGCCGTGACGATGCCGGCAAGTTCCTGCCCGCTTACTACGACAACAAGATCTATGAGAGCGATCCGTTCGCCCGGCTGGATCAGGTCGGCGTGGGCAAGCTGGTGGATATGGCCTGCAAGCTGGGCCGCGCCACCCGCCCCGACATCCATCTGGGCATCTGCGGCGAGCACGGCGGCGACCCCTCCAGCGTGGAGTTCTGCCACCGCGTGGGTCTGGACTATGTGTCCTGCTCCCCCTTCCGCGTGCCCATCGCCCGTCTGGCCGCCGCACAGGCTGCCATCAAGGACGCCAAGTAAGGGCTCGATTTCCCGCATAATACCAAGCGCCCGGCTATCGGCCGGGCGCTTGTGTTTTGGGCGGAAGCATGGTAAAATATAACAATAGATCAACAAAAGCAGACAAACGGGGTCGTATTATTTGCTGGAGGGATCGTATGGAAAGACGAAGGGATAAGGTCGATATTGTGCAGAGGGTGTCCTGCTGGATATCGGATATGGCGTTTGCCAGGTTTAAGAGCTTTAGTGATCGTGTGCTGGGAATACAGATCGATGAGATTCCGACGGTGGAGAGCATCCTTATGCGGCAGAATTTTTCGGTCGTATTTTATGCAGCCATTCTGTTTATACTGACCAACGGGATCTACCTGGTCAAGAACATCGCGGCGCGCTCGATGATCCCCATTGACATGGTGCCGCTTTACATGATGATCGGCGGCTCGCTGGCGATGCTGGTGTTTACGATCGCCTATAAAAAGCGTGGAGGAGAATACGATGCGCCGCCGGCGCGGTTTGCGCTGCTGGCCTACTATGGGGTGGTGATCGCCAGCGTTACTGTCTTTATGGTCTCCTGCAACTTTCACCGGGTCGGGTTGTCCATCTCCATGTGCTATCTGTTTGCGATCATGATCGCGCCCACATACCGCCGTGTGGATACCGTGGCGGTATGTGTTCTGATATTGATCAGCTGGTGGCTGCCCGGACAGCTTCCCTACGCGGAGAACTATGATCTGTTCAAGCATTTCCTGCTGCGATTTTCCATCATTGTAGGTTTTATCGTGCTGCGGTCCATCTTCCTTCGGCAGTCTGCCAACGAACGGCACATCAAGGAAATGGGTCACGCTTTCATCAAGCTGGCCTACAACGACGTGATGACGGAAACACTGAATAAAAAGGCGATGGAGACGTATGGCACGTTCATTGCCGATAAAACCGCGCCGGAACGGGTCAGCGTCATTATTTTTGACGTGGATGATTTCAAATCGTACAACGACAACTACTCCCACATGAAGGGCGACGAAGCGCTGCGGCGTGTGGCCGGAAGCGTGGTCGGGGTGTTGGCGGCGGCTGACCGGTATCTCTTCCGCTTTGGAGGCGAGGAGTTCGTGGCGATCCTGCCGGGTATCGGCGAGGAGGAGGCCCGCCGTATCGCCGGTGCGCTTCTTGACGCGGTGCGCGCCGCGGCTGTTCCAAGAGAGGACCTGCCGGACCGGCACATTGTTACGGCCTCTTTCGGTGTTGCGTGCGGGACAGGCCGGGAATTGAAGGACTTTTCACTCATCGCAAAGGCGGACAGGCAGCTGTATATCTGCAAAAACAACGGAAAGAACTGTGTGGCGGCCAGCGGCGCCATATACAGATGAGGTACGCAGGCGCCCGGCTATCGGCCGGGCGCTTGTGTTTTGCGGGAAAATATGATAGGATGACAATACAAAGAAGCGGGGGAATATGATAGGATAACAGCACAAAGAAGCAGCAAAACATGATAGAATGACATTACAAAGAAGCGGGGGAATATGATAGGATGACAGCACAAAGAAGCAGCAAAACATGATAGAATGACATTACAAAGAGGCGGAAAAACTGATAGGATGACAGGACAAGGAAGCAACAAAACATGATCGGATGGCGATACAAAAAAGTAACGGAGAGGATACCGCTATGTACGAACTGATACAGCTTACCGAGAGGACGTATTACATCAAGAGCCCCACCAACATCGGCCTCTTCCGGCTGGATGAGAAAAACGTCTGCCTGATCGACAGCGGCAACGACAAGGACGCGGGGCGGAGGATACGGCAGGTGCTGGACGCCAACGGCTGGCAGCTGACGGCGATCTACAACACCCACGCCAACGCCGACCACATCGGCGGGAACCGGTATTTGCAGGGACAGACGGGCTGCAGGATCTACGCGCCGGGAATCGACTGCGCGTTTACCCGGCACCCGGTGCTGGAGCCGTCGTTTCTCTACGGCGGATATCCGCCCAAGGACCTGCGGCACAAGTTTTTGCTGGCACAGGAGAGCGACGCGGCGGAGCTGACGGCGGACAAGCTGCCGGAGGGCTTTGCGTCTATCCCCCTGCCCGGGCACTTTTTCGACATGGTAGGCTTTCGGACGCCGGACGACGTGGTGTTTCTGGCGGACTGCCTTTCCAGCCGGGAGATACTGGACAAGTACCAGATCGGCTTTATTTACGACGTGGCCGGGTACCTGAAAACGCTGGAGCAGGTGCAGGCCATGACGGCGAAGGTATTTGTGCCCGCGCACACGGAGGTGACGGAGGACATCGCCGATCTGGCGCAGTACAATATCCGAAAGGTGCATGAGATCGCGGAGAGGATCGTGGACCTCTGCGCTGTGCCCCGCGGCTTTGAGGACATCCTGCAGCGGCTGTTTGCCGCCTACGGGCTGACCATGAGCTTTGAGCAGTATGTGCTGGTGGGCAGCACGGTGCGGTCCTATCTGGCGTGGCTGAAGGACACGGGGCGGCTGACAGCCCTGTTCGAGGACGGCTGGATGCGCTGGGTGCGGGTGTGAACGCCAACGGAATACGGAAAAAACAAGCGCCCGGCTTAGGCCGCCTGGCATAAGAAAACATACGCCGCAAAAGGCGCGTTTCGCGCAGCCCCATCGTTGCGCCGCCTTGACAGACATCCAGTATGCCTGCGGCGGCGCGCCTCGGCTCTGCACAAAACGCGCTCTTTTTCGGTGCGAAGCAGTTTTGCCAAAGTAAATTCGAGCTGAAATTGGCTGCAAAAACGCCCGCATGCTGACGCATGTGGGCGTTTTTGCGGTCGATTTCAGCCGGATAGACACAGGCAAAACCGTGTGTTTTCTTGTGTCAGGCGGCCTTTCTGCCGGGCGCTTGTTTTGCGGCGCGTGCCGCAGGGGGGAAGAAATTTGTGAGAGAGGGATGTGTCAGTTAGTTGTACTTCTCCAGGTACTTGCCGAACTCCTCCAGGCCGGCCTTCAGCACCTGGGGATCGCGGAAGGCGCCGTAGCCCACGCGGATGGTCTTGGGCATATCGAAGTAGTCGCCGGGGACCACCAGGATCTGCTCGGTGGCCATGGCGTCCTTGGCCAGGGTCTCGGAGTCCACGTCGTAATCATAGTCGATCAGGCAGGTGGTGCCCATGGCCTTGGCGCGCAGGTGCAGGTGGGGCTGGGAGGCCACCCAGTCCTCCACGATCTTGCGGTTGGGCTCCAGAATGGAACGGGCGCGGGCCCACAGGGCCTGGTAATGCTCCAGCGCGATGGAGGCGATGATCTCGTCCCAGATGCCGCAGCAGATGGTGTTGTAGGAACGGCGGGTCTTCATGACCTCGTACATCTCGTGGTCGCGGCAGACGATCCAGCCGATACGGGTGCCGGCCATGGAGTACATCTTGGACATACTGCTGATGGAGATGGCCTTGTGGTAGCCGTAGTCCAGAATGGAGGGCATATAGTTCTCGTCCAGCCCGCGATAGACCTCGTCGCAGAGGATCCAGGCGTCGTGCTTGGCGGCGATGTCCACGACCTTACGCAGGCCCTCGTCGTACAGGGTCACGCCGATGGGATTGTTGGGGTTAGTCAGGACGATCATCTTGGTGTTGGCGTCGCAGGCCTTGTCCAGGGCGTCGAAATCCAGCTGATAGTTATCCTCGGCCTTCAGCTGGACCACGCGGGTCTCGATGCCGCTGCCCTTGGGGATATCGTAGTGCTGCTGATAGGAGGGCTTGATCACCACGCAGTTGTCACCCGGCTCCAGCACGCTCATCAGCACCAGGTCATTGGCGCCGGTGCCGCCGTGGGTGATCATCACTTCCTCGGGTTTCACATTGCCCTTGGGGTAAATGCCGGCCACCGCCGCCTTGATCCGGGGGGAGCCGGTGGCGTCGCCGTGGTGATAATGCAGGCTCATGGTACGCATTTCGTTCAGGAAAGCGTCCAGATCCTCGCCGGTCAGGTCAAACAGCTCGTCCATACGAAGGGCGCTGACGCAGCTGCTGCCCAGATTGATACGGGCGAGAGAGTCCATGGGATTCAGCCACTCTTCCACACCAAACCATGCCAGTTTCATTTTATTGTCCTCCTCATTTCGTCTGTTTTGTAGGGTAAGCGGATATATTCCGCGGGGTTACAGGTCGGCCTGTAAGCCCACGCCCTCGGCCAGTGCGCGGTCGATGGCTACCTTGGCGGCGGCCAGATCCAGGATGTACAGGCCGGTGGCGTCGAAGATGGTGGTCTGCGTGTCGCTGGTGCGGCCGGGGACCTTGCCGTCGATGAGGTCACCGATCTCGCCGGTGATGTCGTCGGCACTGACAACGCCCTGCTTGATGGGCAGCTCCATCTCGCCCACGCGGATGCACTGGGCGCGGTCGTCGGCGTAGAAGGCGGCGCCCTGGAAGATGGTGCTCTCGATCTCCTGCTTGGATTCCATGTCGGAGCCCAGGCAGCTCAGATGGGTGCCGGGCTTCAGCCACGCCTTCTGGATGATGGGCTTGCGGGAGGGCGTGACGGTGATGATGGCGTCACTGTCGCCCACAGCGGCGGCCAGATCCAGCGCCGGCAGGAACTCCACGCCGGAGGCGTCGATGCCGAAGTCATCGGAGAGCTGCTGGGCAATGTGGGCGGCGAACTGCACCGCGTTGTCGGGGAACATGGGGTCGGCGATGTAGACCTTATCGATGGCCGGACGCAGCAGCAGCGTGGCGGCGATCTGGAAGGGGGCCTGCTTGCCGGCACCCAGGATGAACAGGTGCTTGGCGTCCTTACGGGCCAGCAGGTCCACGCCCAGCGCGCCGGCGGCGCCGGTACGCATACAGGTGACGTAGGAGGCGTCCATGACGCTGACGGGAATGCCGGTGTTGGAGTCGTAGACCATCATAATGCCGTTGAAGGGCGGCAGGCCCTTTTCCCGGTTCTCGGGAAAGTTGTTCAGCATCTTCAGGCCGTGGAGCTGTACGCCCTTGATATAGCCGGAACGGATGTCCATGGCGGCGTGCTCGTCCACGAATTCATAGTTGACCAGCGGCCAGATCACGGACTTGCCCTGGGATTTCAGACGATAGACCTCGCGCACCTCCTGGATGACTTCCTTCATGGAGATGACCTGCTTGACCTGCTCGCGGTTCAAAATCAAAACGCTCATATACATCCCTGTCCTTTCGTTTTTTCGGGAGGGCGGAGAGGGGCCGCGCCGGCCGTGCTCCGCCTCAGTTTGATGTCATTGTAACCGGGAGATGTTGCGCCGCGCGTGGGAAAAGCGTTGAATTTCCGTTGTTACTAAACATTTTAGCAAATCATGCCGTGCTTTTCAACAAACGATTTGGTACATTTGCCGCCGGGGACACAGCGCCACTGGACAGACGGCCCGCCCTGGTGTACAATACGGCCATAACACAACACGGCTTTCAACAGGAGGACGGGACGCTATGTACGCGGATATCATCATTAAAAACGGGCGCTGCGTGACCATGTGCGGCGACGGCGGGGCCGACTGGGTGGCCGCGGCGGGGAAAATGATCTGCGCCGCGGGACGCGGCGATGATTGGCAAAAGATAGTGCGCCCCGGCACGCAGGTCATCGACGCCAGGGGCGGCACGGTGCTGCCGGGGTTTATCGACAACCACTTCCATGTGATGCAGACCGCCGTGAACATGATGAGCGTGGATCTGGGCGGCGCGCGGTCCCACCGGGAGCTGGGCGAGATGCTGGCCGCCGCCGAAAAGCGGGAGGGCGCGGTGCTGGGCTGCCAGGTGGAGGAGTCGCAGTTCGAGGAAAAGCGTTTTCCGGACCGGTATGTGCTGGACAGGTATTGCAGCGACAGTCCGGTGGTGCTGTTTTCCAAGGAGTACCACGTCAGCATGCTGAACACCCACGCCCTGCTGTATTACAAGGTTCCCTTCTCCCTGGAGGGCGTGGAGCTGGACGGCAGCGGCCTGCCTACGGGCATTTTCCGGCGGAACGCCAACTATGTGCTGCGCTCCAATGTGCTGCGGAGCCTGCCGGACGAGTTCCGCATGGAGGCCATCCATCTGGCCATGTCCCGGCTGCTGGAAAACGGCATCACCACCGTGGCGGCCATCGAGGGCGGCTGGCTGTTCGACGACCGGGACGCGGAGTTCATCTACGCCCACAGCGGCGAGTTTCCGGTGGATATGCCGCTGTTCTACCAGACCATGGACCTGGCGAAGGTCTGGAAGCTGGGGCTGCGCCGGGTGGGCGGCAATATTATGGTGGACGGCACCCTGTCCAGCCACAGCGCTGCCCTGTCGGCACCCTACGCAGACCGGCCGGACTACCGGGGACAGATCTTCCTGCCCCAGGATGGACTGGACGAGTTCGTGCAGCAGTGCTACCGGCAGGATATGCAGCTGGCGCTGTACAGCATCGGCGACCGGGCCATCGAGTCCGTGCTGCTGGCCCACGAGAGGGCCATCCGTCAGGGCGGCAGCACCGCCCTGCGCCACCGCATCGAGCACGCCATCATGGCCACGCCGGAGCAGATCGCCCGGGCGGCGGATATGAAGCTGATCTTCTCGGTGCAGCCGGCCTACGCCTATCTGTGGGGCGGCAAGGGCGGTATGTACGAGCGCCGGGTGGGCGAGCGCTATCTGCGCTCCAACGACTTTGCCGCCATGTTCGCCGCCGGCGCGGTGGTGTGCGGCGGGTCGGACAGTGACGTGACGGAGCCGCGGCCCATGCTGGGCATCCACGCGGCGGTGAACCGCGCCGTGCCCCAGTGCGCCGTGTCCGTGGAGCAGGCCATCGAGATGTACACCGTCAACGGCGCTTACGCGCTGTTTGAGGACAAGCGCAAGGGAAAGCTGGCGCCGGGATACCTGGCGGATATCGTGGTGCTGGACCGCGACATCCGCGCCGTGCCCGCAGAGCAGCTGGAGCAGACCGACGTGACCGTGACCATCAAGTCCGGGTCGGTGCTGCACAGCCGGCAGTGAGGTGACGGCCATGCTTCAGATCAGACTGTTTGGCAAGCCGCAGGTCATCTGCGACGGCACGGACATCACCCCGGAGCTGGGCAACAAGGGGTGCGCCCTGCTGTGTATCCTGTTCCTGCGGGGCGGGGACTACTATGCGCGGGAGAAGCTGGCGGCCTACCTCTGGCCGGACAGCGCCGTCAGCGCTGCCAAGTATAATCTGCGCTATACCCTGTGGAAGATCAAAAAGAGCACCGATACCGGCGAGGGCGGGCGGTCGCTCATCAAGCTGGACCGGGAGTACTGCTGCATCGACCGGGCATACGACTATATCTGCGATCTGCAGACCATCGACGAGATCGACCCGGAGACCCGGTCGGCGGACGAGCTGAAGCGGGCGTGTGACGCCTTCGGCGGCGAGCTGCTGGAGGGGTACTATTTCAACCACTGCGAGGACCTGAATGAGCTGATCCTCAGCCAGCGCATCTATTATGAGAAGCGGAAGAACCGGCTGCTGATGAAGGCGGCGGAGCTGTATGAGCAGCGGGATATGCTGCCGGAGGCCGTGGGCATTCTGGAGCGGGTCATGGAATACGAGCCCTACAACGAGCAGCTGGCCCTGCGGCTGATGACGCTGTATGAGCGCGGCGGCGACCGCAGCCGCGCTATCCGGTTTTTCAACGAGTTCCGCAACCGGCTGGCCTCCAATCTGGAGATCTATCCCGGCAGCGCCATCACGCAGAAATACGCGGAGCTGAAGGCCGCGCCCGCCGCGCCGGAGCCGGCTCCGGCAGCGGACAGCGTTCCCGGCCTGCACGTGCAGACCTACTGCCTCCGGGCGGTGCCCTGCTTCTGGATGGCGGACACGGTGGGAAAGCTGCTGGACGCCGTCGGGAACGACGTGCGGCCGGACGACCGGACGCTGCTGCGGGTGCTGGGGGCTATACAGCCCGCTGCGGCGGCCTGCGTCGGCGCGGAAGGTGAGGTCACGGCAGCGCCGGCGGCAGTGGCCCAGGCGTTTATCCGGTGGCTCACCGGTCTGGCGGCGCGGCAGCCGCTGGCGGTGCATATCCGCCGCGCCGGGGAGATGGACGACGTCAGCCGCGGTGTGCTGGAGTATCTGCTGGCGGAGCGCCCTGCCGGGTTGACGCTGCTGACAGAGGACGGCGGGGCCTTGGGCGATATGTCCAGCGGAAAATGACGGCGGAAAGTGCCGGATATTTGCCGGAACACCGGGCACATCCGAACTTTAAAGCGCGAAAGCGCGTGGCGGAGTGTTTATTCCCGGCAAATATTTTTGGTGGATATGACGGTTGACGGTGGCTCCCTGTTGTGATGTCTGACAGAAAACTTCGGGAAAGGAGAACGCCACACATGATGAAGCAGCTGTACAAGGCATACGCATTTAGCTTTTACTTTACCTATGCGGATAAAGTAAGAGTGATTTGTGATGCCCGGAAATGCTGCTGATGAAATGAGGACGTTCTCCCACGGAGACGCACTGACATCAAAGCCGCCCTATGGATCACAGATCCACAGGGCGGCTTTTTTGCAGCCAAATTTTCAAAAACACCCATCAGGAGGAACCACACCATGAAAAAGAACATCACACGGCGGCTGATGACATCCATCTCCCCGGCGCGGCGGATATGCACCGCCAGCGGCTGCCGCGCCGCCAGACCGGTGAGCCACCGGATAAACGCCTGAGCCACTGCCGCCGGTGCGGCCGTGACCTCACCCTCCGCGCCGGCACACACCGCCGCAGCGGGCTGTATAGCGCCCAGCACCCGCAGCAGCGTCCGGTCGTCCGGCCGCACGTCGTTCCTGACGGCGTCCAGCAGCTTTCCCACCGTGTCCGCTATCCACTACGGCAACCGCCTGCTGATGCTGCACAACGGGCGGATCGTGCTGGATATCTCCGGCGAGGAGAAGGCCCGGCTGACGGTGCCGGACCTGCTGGCACTGTTCAGCAAGGTCAGCGGCCAGGAATACGACAACGACCGCGCCCTGCTGGCGTAAACGCGAAGCCGGGGACTGCCCGTGAGGACAGCCTCCGGCTCTCTGCCCTTGACGGGCTGTGCGGCGGATGGTATGATGGTGGACGAAAGCGCCGGGGCCGTTCCGGCGCAGGGGAGGACGCCATGAAGAGGATAGACAACTGCGAGAATTCCACCGTGCTGGTGGCGCTGCTGCTGGCGGGCATCCTGCTGGTCATGGGCGCCTACCGGCTGTTCTCCTGGCTGTGCAGCCGGGGGCTGACGGACACGCTGACCTGGGTGCTGGGCGCGGCGGCGCTGGTGCTGGCGGCGCTGGGCCTGCTGCTGGCGAGCCGCAGCTTCCGGCGGCTGAAGGAGCTGCATCTGTAAGAGAACACCCCTGACCGGCAGGTCAGGGGTGTTCTTTCTTTACAGCTCCAGGGGCGCCGGCACGGCGTCCGGCGGGATGGGGCAGGTGTACCCGCCCGCCGTCCGCTGCCGGAACTCGGCCTTGGCGGCCTCCAGCAGCGCGGGCTGCTCCAGCAGATCAATGGCGGCGGCGCACAGCACCTTGCCGGCGTGCACGGTGGCCTTATGGGCCATGGGCGTCTTGTTGCAGGACACCACCTGCCAGCTGTGGCAGGGGACGTGGTTGGGCCACACCGCCACATGGATCTGTGCCGTGGGGCACTGATAGCTGACATCGCCCACGTCGGTGGAGCCGGCGTTGAAGGCGGGACCCTGATACAGCGGCATCAGGAAGTCGTTGAAGTGGCCGGTCTGCATGGCCTTCACCTTTTCGGCGAAGGCGGGATCGTTCTCCGCGCCCACGCCGCCGGGGACGTCACGCCCCTCGTAGGTGGCGGACAGTGCCTCCATGAAAGCGTGCTCCTCCGCCGTGCAGGGCGGTACGCCCAGCTGGGAGAAGTTGTCGTACAGCACCTGCTCCAGCGCGTGGTTGCACACGGTGTCAGACAGGCCGTCCACGAAGCGGCGCTCGATGGTGGTGTCCGTCATCAGCGCCGCGCCCTGCGCGATCTTGTCCACCCGCTGGTGCAGGGCCATGCAGTCCTTGACGAAGTTGGAACGGATCATGTACAGGACGCTGGCCTGGTGCTGCACCACGTTGGGGCTTACGCCGCCTGCGTCCAGAATGGAGTAGTGCACCCGGGCGTCGCGGGGCATATGCTCCCGCAGGAACTGCACGCCCACATTCATCAGCTCTACCGCGTCCAGCGCGCTGCGGCCCCGCTCCGGCGCGGTGGATGCCTGGGACGCCAGCCCGTGGAACGTGTAGATCATCTGGATGCAGGAGTTGGTGGAGCCGGTAGTCACCTCGCTGCTGTCGCCGGGGTGCCACGTCAGCGCCGCGTCAAGGCCGTACCACAGGCCCTCCCGAGCCATATAGGCCTTGGACGCCACGCCCTCCTCGCCGGGGCAGCCGTACAGGATGACGGTGCCGCTTTTTCCGGTCTGGGTCAGATAGTGCTTCAGGCCGATGGCGGCGGCCATGGCCCCCGCGCCCAGCAGATTGTGGCCGCAGCCGTGGCCGCTGCCGCCCTTCACCAGCTCGTGGTACGCGGTGCTGCCCGCCGCCTGCGAAAGGCCGGACAGCGCATCGTACTCCGCCAGCAGGCCAATGACCGGCCCACCGCTGCCGAAGGAGGCGGAGAAGGCGGTGGGGATGCCGCATATGCCTTCCTCCACCTGAAAGCCCTCAGCCTTCAGCACCTTGACGAACAGGGCGGCGGACTTTACCTCCTGCATGGACAGCTCGGCATAGTCCCAGATGGCGTCCGCCACCTCTGCCACCAGTTCCTTCTTCTCGTCAATGGCGGCCAGCGCCGCCTTTTTTGCATCGTTCATTGTCTGCTCCTTTTTCACAGCACCTTCTTCAGGAAATCCTGAAGGCGAGGGCTCTGGGGGTGATCGAAAACATCGGCGGGGGTGCCCTGTTCGGCGATCTTGCCGGCGTCCGTGAACAGCACGCGGCTGCCCACCTCTTTGGCGAAGCCCATCTCGTGGGTGACCACCACCATGGTCATGCCGGACTGGGCCAGCTCCTGCATGACCTCCAGCACCTCGCCAACCATCTCCGGGTCCAGGGCGCTGGTGGGCTCGTCGAACAGCATGACCTCCGGCTCCATGGCCAGCGCCCGGACGATGGCCACACGCTGCTTCTGTCCGCCGGACAGCTGGGCGGGGTAGTCGTTGGCTCTGTCCGCCAGGCCCACGCGCTGGAGCAGCGCCATGGCCTTCTGCTCGGCCTCCGACTTAGGGACTTTTTTGATCTTGATGGGCGCCATGGTCAGATTCTCCAGCACCGTTTTGTTGGGGAACAGGTTGAAGTGCTGGAACACCATGCCCATTTTCTGCCGATGGAGGGGGAGATCCACCTTCTTGCCGGTGATGTCCACCCCGTCAAAGATGATGGAGCCGGAGGTGGGCGTTTCCAGCAGGTTCAGGCTCCGCAGGAATGTGCTCTTGCCGCCGCCGGAGGGCCCGATCACCGCGATGACGTCGCCCCTGTACACGTCCACCGTGACGCCGTCCAGCGCCTTGACGTCGCCGCCGTTGTAGTATTTCTTCAGGTCCTTGACCTGGATAAGCGTCTGTGCCATCAGATATGCACCTCCCGCTGCTGCTTCCGCTTGCGCCCATAGCCGTTGTTCCGGTCGGCCTTCTTCATTTTTCTTTCAAAGTGGCCGAACACCTTGCTGAGCACGAACGTCATAATGAAGTAGATGACGCCCACGATCACCAGCGGCTCGATGGGCAGGTATGTGGCGCCCTTGACCACCAGGTACTGGGTCATCAGGTCGCCGATGAAGAACGTGGAGCCCAGGGACGTGTCCTTGATGATCATGATAAACTCGTTGCCCAGGGCGGGCAGGATGTTCTTCACCGCCTGGGGCACCACCACGAACCACATGGCCTTGCTCTCGCTGAAGCCAAGGCTCAGCGCCGCCTCCTTCTGCCCCGGATCCACCGCCTGGATGCCGGAACGGATGACCTCGGACACGTAGGCCGCGCTGTTGCAGATCAGGGCGATGGCGATGCAGAGGAACTTCTGCTTGTTCAACGCCGGGATCAGCATGGGCAGACCGAAATAGAAAAAATACAGCTGCAGCAGCATAGGCGTGCCGCGGATGATCTCGATGTAGATGGTGGACAGCCACCGCAGCGGCGGTATCTTCGACATCTTCATCAGTGCCAGCACAGAGGCGAACACCGCGCCGAAGGCCACGGTGATGGCGGCCAGCGCCAGCGTGTACGACACGCCGTCGATGAGGAATTTGTCCCAGTATTTCAGGAACAGCGCGGCCAGCTTTTCAAAGTCAATGAATTTCATGGTGATTTCCTTTTACTGTGTATACGGCGGCGGGTACGGCTTTCGTACCCGCCGCGGTGTATATCCGTGTCAGTTCAGTGTCAGCTCCTGTGCGTTCTCGCTCTTGCCCAGCTCTACGGCGTCCTTGTACCAGCCGTCGTAGAGGTTGGCCTCCTTGGCCTGTGCCAGAATGGCGTTCACCGCGTCCAGCAGCTCCGTCTCACCCTTCTGCATCATGATAACGTTGGCGGAATACTCGGCCTTCACGTCGAATTCCCAGGTGCAGATGACCAGATCGGGGTTGGCGTCCACGATCATCTCCGCGTTGCCGTAGGCCACGGCCAGCGCCTCGATGTTGCCGCTCTTGAGTTCCATGACGCCCACGGTGATGTCACCGATGGAGATGGGATTGGCACCCGTCAGCTGCTCAGTCACCAGCTGCATCTGCAGGGAGGCGTTCTGTGCGCCCACGTCCTGACCGGCCAGATCATCGGGGGAGGTGTACTTATCCGCGTTCTCCTTCTTGATGAGCAGGGCCTGTCTCGTCTCGTTTTCACCGGCGTAGTAGTAATCGCTGAGCTCATAGTTCTGGGCTCTGTCCTCCGTCCAGGAGTAGCCGGAGATGCTCATGGGGACGGAGCCGGTGTACACGGCGGTCTGGCTGGCGTCGAAGCCCATGGGCTCGATGACCAGCTCCACGCCCAGGTTCTCGGCGATGTACTTGGCCAGCGTGATGTCAAAGCCCACATACTGGTCCTGACCGGTCTTGGAGGAGTCCACGAACTCCATGGGGGAGAAGTCGGGGCTGAGGGCCACGGTCAGCACGCCGTCGGCCTTGATCTTTTCCAGCGCGTTGGCCGGCTCGGTCACGGTGTCGTCGTCGGTCTTGTCGTCGGTCGTCGTATCAGCCTTGCTGCCGCAGGCTACCAGAGAAAGCGCCATCATCAGCGCCAGAAGCAAAGAAACAAACTTTTTCATGGTCGTATATCCTTCCGTATATGGTGAATATTTATTCATGCATAAAATGTATGTGGTCGAGAGAGCTCATGCCGCGCGGTGCAGGCGGTGCGCCTGTCGTCGTCGCGGCAGTGCCATCGTGCCAACTCCTTTGCTGTGGTGATTTTTCATGGGTCGTACCGCCTTTCCAGTGTGCGTTTTCCGGGGATGGGCTTGCCGCCGTCCGGTGCATCTCCCTCGTTGATGTTGCATAATTTACCACCACAGTCCGGGAATGTCAAGGCAAAATTGAATATTTATTCGCAAAATATGTGATTTTGGTGAATATACTTACAGCATCGGCTAAAGCGGCGGGTCATTTGCATCAAAATGACGGGATCCGCCAGCAAAAAAAGAGCACCGCCTTTAGGCCGCCTGGCATAAGAAAACATACGCCGCAAAAGGC